>ERZ772772.244-NODE-244-length-33650-cov-4.374699_pt1 | contig 33650 bp, 35 predicted proteins | sample MGYA00511484_ERZ772772 | MGnify/ENA primary metagenome ERZ772772 (study PRJEB29015, sample SAMEA2737913) | human oral metagenome | biome: human oral; feature: human-associated habitat; material: dental | place: China | collected 2088 ... | reverse complement strand
TCTTTGAAGCGTTTACAAGTTCCTCAAGCTTTACAAGGGCATCTTTTCCCACATTGTCAAATTTTCCCATATTTGTATTTCCTTTCTCAAATCAATAGTTTATATATAAGCTCCTGCCCGATAGATGAAGCTTATGCACAGCCTTGTACCTGCATCTGCTTTTTATGCAGACATAACAGCTGGATATATAGTATCACATTTTTTCAAGCTTGGCAAATCCTGCCATCATTTTTTTAATTCCTGATTTTTTAAAATTCACCTCTATCTCATAATCTTTTTTTCCTTCAGTTATACTTAAAACTTCACCCTCACCGAATTTTATATGTCTTACCATATCTCCGGCTTTATAATCAGGTTTTTCTGATTTTTTAACTATGAATTCCTTTCCAAATGGAAGCGATGTGTGAAACTGCTTGTAAGGATTTGTATTATACCCTGCAATATATACTGATTTTTTTCTATTTATACCCTGATGAAGTAATTCATTTTTTATATCTGTATCAAGAAGCTGCGGCGGAATCTCTCTTATAAATCTTGAAACCTCTTTATAATCAAAGCCTCCGTTTATCAGCCTTTTTTTAGCATATGAAAGCACAAGCTGTTTTTTCGCCCTTGTCATACCTACATAACAGAGTCTGCGTTCCTCCTCAATATCAGCCTCATCTCCTGAAGCAATGCTCATAGTACATGGCAGCAGCTCTTCCTCCATTCCGCACATATATACATACTCAAACTCAAGGCCTTTTGCACCATGCAGTGTCATAAGAGTAAGCATCTCGGCACTTTTATCGGTCGTATCAACATCTGCTATAAGCGAAGTTTCTTCAAGAAATATGTCAAGCAAAGAAGCCTTATACATCTGTGCTTTACTTATAAGCTCCTTTATATTTTCAAGTCTTGATTGTGCCTGTGTATCTCCCTCAAGCATTAAATAATCCCTATATCCTCCTTCATCAAGTATATAATTTATAATATCTGAAACCCTCTTATCATCACCTGATTGTAATAAATCAGGTATATCTGTATCTTTATAGGCTTCATTATAAAAATTATCCATATCACCGTTTTTATAGACTATATTATCTGAAATATCTGAAATATCAATTTTTGCAAGTTCCTTTCTCGCTTTTTCTATAAAATCGGTAAAGCTTTTTATCTTATAAGCTGTTTTTCCTATAGAGGGTATTTGCCATGAATTTAAGCATGCCTCATAAAAATTTATATTAAATTCCGAGGCAAATGAGCTTATTTTACCCAGACTGGTTTCACCTATACCCCTTTTAGGTGTATTAATTACCCTTAAAACAGCGATATCATCTTTTGCATTTGAGATAACCTTAAGATATGCAAGTATATCTTTTATTTCTTTTCTCTGATAGAAGTTCACTCCGCCGACAAGCCTGTAAGGAATCCCGTAGTTTACACATTTTTCCTCAAAAAGCCTTGACTGTGCATTTGTTCTGTATAGCAGAGCAAAGTCATTTAAACTGCTTTTTTTAGCCTTTGAAGCTATCTCTTTTAAAATACCTGATGCCTCCTGATCGCCATTTTCAAATTCCTTAAGCTTTACTTTTGCACCGCCTTTTTTATCAGTCCAGAGCTTTTTTTCCTTTCTTTTTACATTGTTTGAAATAACATTATTTGCGACATCAAGTATAGCAGCTGTTGAACGATAATTCTGCTCAAGTCTGACCACCTTTGTATCCTTAAAAATCTTTTCAAAGCTTAATATATTTTCAATATTTGCTCCTCTGAACCTGTATATAGACTGATCGTCATCACCTACCACACACAGGTTTTTATGTGAAGATGCCAGAAGCTCGATAAGCCTGAACTGTGAGGTATTTGTATCCTGATACTCGTCAACCATTATATATTTTAATCTTTTTTGATAAAATTCAAGCACATCTTCATTTTTTTCAAACAGTTCAACACATTTATTTATAAGGTCATCAAAATCAAGTGCATTATTTTTTCTTAATTCACTCTGATATTTTTCATATAAAAGGGCATTATTTTTCTCAGCAAAACCACAGGCATATTTTAAAGCATCGGAAGGACTTATGAGCTCGTCTTTATATGCGGAAATCGCCCTTAATACATTCCTCTCCTTTAAATCGGCAGTATTTGCGGGCATTTCCTTAAATATCCTTTTCATAAGAGTTTTCTGATCATCAGCATCATAGATACTGAAATTAGTATTAAAACCGAGCCTGTCTATATAACGCCTTAGTATCCTTACACAGCTTGAATGGAAGGTTGCAGCCCATATCTGCTGTGCCTCGTGCCCTACAAGACCTTTAAGTCTTTCTTTCATCTCATCGGCAGCCTTGTTTGTAAATGTAACCGCCATTATATTATACGGCTCTATATTCTTTTCCTGAATAAGATAGGCAATCCTATGTATAAGTACATTTGTTTTGCCGCTGCCTGCACCTGCAAGTATAAGCAGAGGACCCTCAGTACAAAAGACGGCTTGTCTCTGTCTTTCATTTAATTTATCATATAATATTTTATTTTTTATATCCATACCCGGATTTCCTTTCTATTCTATATTTCAGGCTTTAATTAATCAAAACACGGTATAACACGATAATTGTGAAGCATATAATGCCTTGATATATAAACTTAAATATTCTATAATAAAGTCATCAGTCATAGACTTGATATATTGCAGTCATAAACTTGATGTATTTTAGAAAAGAGGAAGCAATGAAAAGCAATAAGGATATTCTTGAAGAAATATTAAATAAGCTTGACAACATGACGTATATTTCGCCCTCTGATATACCGAACATAGAGCTTTACATGGATCAGGTAACTACTTTTATGGACGAACATCTTAAGGCGAATAAACGGAATTCAGAAGATAAAATTCTGACTAAAACTATGATAAATAACTATACAAAAAACAGACTGCTTCCTCCGCCTGCAAAAAAAAAATATTCAAGACAACATCTTTTACTGCTGATTTTTATATATTATTATAAAAGTCTGCTCTCATTTGCAGATATTGAAAATATATTAAAGCCTATAATACAGGATTACTTTTTTGCAAAAAATAACCCCGATATCAGCCTTAATGAAATCTACCGACAAATAATGGAGCTTAATATCGACAATCTTACAGATATTAAAAAGGATCTTATCGCCAAATTTGACAAAGCACAAAATACTTTTAAAGGTGCAGCCTGTAAAAGTCATGAACAACTTGTACTTTTTTCATTTACTTCCGAACTTTTATTTGATATATATCTTAAAAAACGTATCGTTGAAAGAATTTCAGAATACCTGTCAGACGATGAAGAACATACTAAAAAATAAGATTTATATTTGACGTATACCGGTTTTTAATCCGGAGAAGCCGCTCTTAACCAAATTAAAATATTTACTCAAAGCCCTATACAGCCAACTGCCATACATCCGCATTTATTGCAAATACATGGCAGTTTTAAAATATCATAAATAAATCTCGTCTTTATAAGCATTATTCAGTATTCTTCTGTCTTTTAAAAGCAAGTTCATAGCCGTCATTGCCATATCTTAATGCACGGTTTACCCTGCTTATAGTAGCTGTTGATGCCTTTGTGGTTTCGGATATCTCTATATAGGTTTTTCCATCTTTTAACATTCTTGCAACCTCATATCTTTGTGCAATGGATATTATTTCATTAACCGTACATACGTCTCCGAAAAATGCGTAACACTCTTCAATATTTTCCAGCGTAAGCACTGCCTTAAAAAGGCAGTCAACAGCTTCGGTTTTTATCCTGTCATTCATATGACTACTCCTTAATTGGATTTTAAAATCATCTGATTAGCTAAAGTTTAACATATTAATTTTGTAAAGTAAAGCTTATAAATTTCGTCTATAAAAAGCCGGCTTTTAAAACATTAATCAATCAGATATTTTAATGCCATTATATATCCCTCACTACCAAATCCCGATATAAAAGCATCACATGCATCAGCTGTAACCGATCTGTGTCTGAATTTTTCACGTTTAAACAGATTTGAGATATGTACTTCTATCTTTTTACATTCAAGCATCTCAAGTGCATCCCTTATCGCATAACTGTAATGCGTAAAAGCCCCAGGATTTATTATAACGGCATCAACATGATCAATATAAGTCGACTGAAGCTTATCTATTATCTTTCCTTCACAATTACTTTGAAACAGCTCTACCTCTATGGAATGTTCAATGCAAAATTCATATATATTGTTTCGTATATCTTTATAGCTTAGGCTCCCGTACTGACTCTTATCTCTAAGCCCTATAAAATTTATATTTGCCCCATTTACTATAAGCGCCTTCATAAAATAATCCACCTTTAATTATTTAATAATTTTTCCAATTCTAATTTAATTTTTTTTCTTATATACGAATTTACGGTCATACCGTCATTCCACAGCTCCCATGAAAGTATTCCCTGGTTTATAAGCATATCAAGTCCATTTACAGCGGTTTTACCTGCCTCTTCCATACTTATTATAAATCTTGTCTTTAAAGGATTATAGACAAGTTCAATCCCTGCCTTACATTTTTTATAAAATCCTTTATCCTCCACAATACAGCCATTTATATCAGGATACATGCCGACAGGAGTTGTCTGAAATACTATATATCCATTACTGTCTTTATCATTATAGGACCGGGTTTCTTTCTGCATAAGCTCCATACAGCATGAGTTTATATACGTTTTTACATAGGTACCGGTATTTTTTATATAATTTTTAAGTTCTTCTTTTAGCAGCACTGCATGTCCGGCATTTCTGCCTGATATTGTTATACTTTCCGCTTTTAGGCTTATGGCTACATGTGCCGCTGCCCTTGCAGCACCGCCGGTTCCGAGTATAATTACATGCTGATCTTCAATATCTATACCATGATCAATTACAGATTTCTTTAAACCGTAAAAATCAGTATTATATCCTTTATAGCCTTTTTCTCCATATACAAGCGTATTTACGGCACCTAGTGCATATGCCCCGGAATCTATATCATGTATATATTTTAAAACCTCTTTTTTATAGGGCAGCGTTATATTAAGTCCTCTTATCCCAAGTGAATATGCACCATTAATTGCGGCTTCAAGAGATGACTTTACACAAAAAGGGACATATAGTGCATGCACACCGCTCTCTCTTGAAATTATATTGTGCATAACAGGCGACAGGCTGTGCCCTATCGGATTTCCTATGATTCCGAAAACCCTTTGAGTATAATCTTTCTTATTTTCTTTATAATACATCTATACCTTATTTATTCTCAGCTTATATCTTTTGTAAAAAAACAGAACCACAGCTTCAAGTCTTCTTTTTAATATAATCTGTATCTCCTCTTTAGGATGTATAGGCTTTACAAGATAAGTACGTATACCACATTTATTTGCGCCATATATATCTGTGAATATCTGATCACCGAAAAACACGGTATCTTCAGTACCGCTTGACATAAGCTCCATCGCCTTATAATAATTTTTTTTTGAAGGTTTTTTTGCATCGGCTATATAATATGAACCTGTTTTTTGGGCAAAAGGTTCCACCCTTACAGGCTTATTATTTGAAAGCAAACAGGTTTTTAAGCCTATCTCTTTTAAGTTGTTAAAAAAATCAACCGCCTTTTTATCAGCCGGTGCCCCATGTTTAACCAAAGTATTGTCTATATCAAATATAACTGCATTTACACCATCTTCATGAAGTTTTTTAAAGTCAAATTCATATACCGAATCTATATAATCATACGGGTAAAATTTATTCATAAATATTTTAAGTCCGATTTTATTTTATTAATCATTTTTTATAAACCTTCAACTGCCTGATTTTTATCCCTTAACTTTCTTATTTCTTCAATAAATGTTTCAACGTCCTTAAACTCCCTGTAAACCGATGCAAATCTTACATATGCGACCTCATCGATTTCCTTAAGCTTTGACATGACAAGCTCGCCTATAACTGTGCTTTTTATCTCTGTTTCTCCCATGTTGAATATTGCATTTTCAATACTGTCAACAAGTTTATTTATAACATCAGCAGATATCTTTCTTTTATGGCAGCTTCTTATAATGCCTGATTCAAGCTTGGAACGGTCATACGGCTGCCTTGTGCTGTCTTTTTTTTCTACCATAAGCGGTATAGTTTCAAGCTTTTCATAAGTTGTAAAACGTTTGCCGCACTTTTCACACCTGCGCCTGCGCCTTATTGTAAGACTGCCTTCAAGCGGTCTGGTATCTACAACCTTAGTGTCGGTATTATTGCAAAATGGACATTTCATAAATCTGCCTTTCCTTGTTTTATCAATTAAACATATAAATATCCGGCTGTATAATTATTAACTACAATCATTTAATCCTTCCATTTTTTCCATGGAGCCTTGCCTGTATTCCACAAAGTTTCCAGCTTGATCCTTTCACGCTGCGTATCCATACACTGCCAGAATCCCGGATGATAAAAGGACATAAGTTCTTTATCTGCTGCAAGGTTCTGAAGCGGGCCCTGTTCAAATATAGTATCATCAGAATCTATATAATCAAAAACCTGCGGATTTAATACCATAAACCCCCCGTTTATAAGGTCTCCGTCGCCCTCCTCCTTTTCTCTGAAGGTTTTCACGATATTATCATTATCCACCTCCATAATACCCTTCATCTGTGCTATGTTTACAGTGGTTATGCTTGCCGTTTTGCCATGGCTTTTATGGAATTTTTCAAGTGCATGCAAATCGACATCTGCAAGCCCGTCTCCATATGTAAGCATAAACGGTTCATTATACACATAAGGCTTTATCCTTTTTATCCTTCCGCCTGTCATAGTATTTAGTCCAGTATCAATCAATGTAACCTTCCATGGCTCTGAATAATTGTTATGAACTTCCATTTTATTATTGGCAAGATCAAATGTTATATTTGATGTATGTAAAAAATAATCTGCAAAAAATTCCTTTACAACATACTGTTTATATCCAAGGCATATTATAAATTCATGGAATCCGAATTCCGAATAATATTTCATTATATGCCATAATATAGGACGCTCACCTATCTCTATCATTGGCTTCGGCTTTAAATGACTGTCTTCACTTATCCTTGTTCCGAATCCGCCGGCAAGTATAACTACTTTCATTTTAAATTATCCTTACTTAAATTACTTTGAACCGAGTTTTATTTTATTTATTAAATCTATTCACAAACAGCTGTAAAATATATATGTAAAAAATAAAATATATCTCAGTAATTATATTTAATATAATACATTAAACAGCCGGATTAATTTAAAGTCTACAATATCCGACTTCCATGTATTATAATATCATATTTTATTAAAAAAAAACACCCTGCACACAGCAAAAATACAGGCTGTGTCTGCAATCAAGTCAAAACACAGCCTGTATCTAAGGTATTAATTAATAGGAAGCACAGCTCCGTTAAATTCTTTTGTAATATAATCTGCTATCTCATCACTCTGAAGCACCTCTAAAAGTGCCTGTATCTTTTCATCCTTTTCATGCCCTCTTTTAACTGCAACTATATTTGCATAAGTCTGTGCGGCAGTCGAATCCGCCTTTTCAACCGCAAGGGCATCAGATACCTTAAGACCGGCATCAAGTGCAAAATTTCCATTTATGACCGCTATATCGACATCCGACAGTGTCCTTGCGGTCTGTGCGGCATCAACCTCAACGATCTCAAGATTTTTTGAGTTTTCTACTATATCATTTTTAGTTGCATTTATATCTGCACCGTCCTTAAGCTTTATAAGTCCCTCATCCTGTAAAAGAAGCAGTGCTCTTGCCTCATTTGTAACGTCATTTGGAACGGCAACTTTGGCACCTGACTTAAGCTCTGAAAGAGAAGATGTCTTTCCTGCATAAATTCCAAAAGGTTCATAATGAACCGCCCCTATTGAAACTACATCTGTGCCGTTCTTTTCATTGAACTGATCAAGATACGGTTTATGCTGAAAATAGTTGGCATCAAGCTGTTCCGAATCAACCGCTTTATTTGGCTGAACATAATCGGAAAACTCAGTAATCTCAAGCTTATATCCCTTTTCCTCAAGAAGCTTTTCCGCCTCTTTAAGTATCTTCGCATGCGGTGTCGGACTTGCACCTACCTTTATTACTTCAAGTTTAGTATTTGAATCCTTTTTCTTATCAGATTCCTCATTTGAAGCCTTTTTTTCATCTGCTTTATCAGACTGTGATGCATCCGCAGAAGCTGATGCTTTCGTTGTTTCATTATTTGTGCCGCTCGCACAACCTGCAAGTGCTGCAGCTGCTAAAAATGCCGCTGCCAAAAGAATTCTTTTCTTCATAATATTATCTCCTTTTTTCTTAAAAGCATGTTTAAATTAAATTTATTTTATATTTATAAACTGCTTTATTTTATTTATAGTGAAACTATATCTGTTTTTAAAAAACAAATATAGGAAACTATCTTATCCTTTTATCTGTGAATCTTGAAAATCTCATACCGATTTCCTGTATAAGCTGTACCATTACCACCAGAAGTACAACCGTTACAAACATTATCTCCGTCTCATACCTGTAATACCCGTAGTTTATGGCAATAGTACCGAGTCCGCCGCCACCTACAAAACCTGCCATGGCTGAATAACCCAGTATTGTGGTTATAGATATAGAAGCACCTACAAGCAGTGAAGGCTTTGCTTCAGGTATAAGAACCTTGGTTATAATCTGCATGGTAGAGGCTCCCATTGATTTTGCCGCTTCTACAACTCCATAGTCAACCTCCTTTATAGAAGATTCAACCATCCTCGCTATATATGGTGCAGCACACATAACTAAGGGCGGAATAACACCTTTTACACCTATGGTAGTTTTTACAATAGCCTTAGTAATCGGAGTTACCATAACAAGCAGTATTAAAAACGGGACTGAACGTATAAGATTTATTACAATTCCAAGAAATGTATTTAATGCCGGAAAAGGTTTTATACCGTCTTTATCTGTTACTACAAGTGCTATTCCCAGAGGTATTCCTATAATATAGGCTGCAAGAGAAGATATGAAAACCATAAAAAACGTCTCCTGAATGCCTTTTAAAATCATATCAATCGTCGTCTTGTCCCATATCATAATCCGTTACCTCCTCATAATTTATACCCATGCTGTCAAGATGGGCAGCAACTCTTTTATATTCCGCATCATCACCCGGAATCTGGAAAACCATCTGCCCGTATGCCTTTCCTTTTATATCCCTCGTTGATGCATAAAGTATATTGACCGGTGCCTTTGTAGTAAGTATAAGATTGCTTATAACCGGCTCAAATGAACTTCTGCCGTCAAATATTATCCTTATTTTTTTCCCGCTTACAATATCACAATTTACTACGGCATCTTCAAGTATAAGTTTTTTCCCTATCCTTGACTTCGGATCTGAAAATATATCGGCAACATTGCCCGACTCGGCAATTTTACTGTCCGCTATGATTGCAACTCTATCACAGATTGATTCTATAACCTTCATCTCATGTGTAATCACAATTACCGTAATACCCAGCTTTTTATTTATATCCTTTAAAAGCTCCAGTATCTGCTTAGTAGTATTCGGATCAAGTGCACTTGTCGCCTCATCACATAAAAGCAGCTTAGGTTCAGTTGCTATGGCTCTGGCTATCGCCACTCTTTGTTTTTGTCCTCCTGAAAGCTGTGAGGGATATGCGGACGCTTTATCAGAGAGTCCTACAAGTTCAAGGAGTCTGAGTGCTTTTTTAGCAGCTATATCCCGGTCAACCCCTGCTATCTCAAGCGGAAAACATATATTTTTAATCACATTCCTTTGTGAAAGCAGGTTAAAATTCTGAAATATCATACCCATGGCACGCCTTGCCTGCCTTCTTTGATATTCATTTGCGGCAGACATGCTGCGTCCCTCAAATATTACATCACCCGAGGTAGGAACTTCAAGATAATTTATACACCTTACAAGTGTGGATTTCCCTGCACCTGAAAGTCCTATAATACCGAATATTTCACCTTTGTAAATATCAAGATTTATATCATCAAGAGCATTTACAGTCCCCGACTTCGTTTTAAACACCTTGCTCAGACTTTTAATCCGGATTATAGGATAATTTGAATCCTTATCAGGATAGCCTGTTTCATACCGGCTTTCAGTTATATCCGAGTACCGTACCTCATCAGAATTTTCATTTTTCGTAATGGTTTTTTCCATATACCTAATCCTCTTAATTTTATTATTATCTTTTAAGTTTAGTAAAATGTTTAATAAAATTTTATTTTGCAAATAAATAATTCACCTAAAAAAGGCGGACCTATATGGTCCGCCTCAACTTGATTTATTTATCTTAGATTTATTTATCTTGTTTATCAGCTAAATCAAAATCAGATAATTATGTCAGGCATAAACACCACACAGATTACAATAATGTATATTTAGTTGCACAAAAAGCGGTACGGCACATCATAGCCATACTCATCATGAACATCATCATACACATTGTCTGCATAGTATTTAACCAATTCATAAAAACCTCCTTAAAATTTAATTGATAATCAGGGCATACAATATAAAGCCTATTATTAAAATATAACCAAAGCCCTATGCTTATGGGATACTACAACTAAATTGCACTTTTGTCAAGTGTTAAATTTATATTTAAATTTTTCATAACAAACACACAATGATAGAGGCAAAGCATTTTATAAATATATTTTTTGTTATACTTTGATAAATTTTTTGATATATTATCCTAAAAATGACGAACGGCTTATCTTAGTTGTAATTATCCATTTACATTTTAAAAATTTTAGAAAGTATATTTAAAAATTTTTCAGAAAGTACTTGCATACAGACCTTTACTGTGCTATACTATCGTCCGTGCTAAGATTTGCGGGGATGCTGGAACTGGCAGACAGGCTAGACTAAGGATCTAGTGATCATTAGATCGTGAGGGTTCAAGTCCCTTTCCCCGCACTGCTTATGCAAATCTGGATACATGACCTTTTATAAGGTGCTGTATCCGGATTTTTTTATATAACAAAGTATAGAAACACAATTTCTGTGCTTTGTTTTTTATCCTATATAAAATAAATATTTTATAGCAATGATTTTATAAGTGCAGTATAATATTTCAGAAACAATCTAAGCCTGTATATGATATTATATTTTTTAAAAATATATGCATTGCAGACTCTAAGAAAATGAGGTAACCATTATATGAGACATTTATTAAATCCGCTTGATTTTTCTGTGGAAGAAACCGATGCACTTATAAAGCTTGCAATGAATATAGCGGATAATCCGCAAAAATATTCAAAATGCTGTGTAAACAAAAAACTTGCAGTGCTTTTTTATGAGCCTAGCACACGCACAAGACTCTCATTTGAAACTGCAATGCTTAACCTTGGAGGCAGCGTAATAGGCTTCTCATCCGCCGACTCCTCATCAGCCTCAAAAGGAGAAAGTGTGGCAGATACTATAAGAGTTGTATCATGCTACGCCGATATAGCTGCAATGCGCCACCCAAAAGAAGGTGCTCCCCTTGTGGCAAGCCGCTTCTCATCAATTCCTGTAATAAATGCCGGCGATGGCGGCCACCAGCACCCGACTCAGACACTTACAGACCTTTTAACTATAAATACATTAAAAGGACGACTCTCAAATATGACCGTAGGTATATGCGGTGATCTCAAATTCGGACGCACCGTTCATTCACTGATAAATGCACTTTCAAGATATACAAATATAAAATTTATACTTATATCACCGCCTGAACTTAAAATACCGGATTATATAAGAGACGGCGTACTTAAAGCCCGTAATATAGAATTCATAGAATCTACAAATCTTGATTCGGTGATTTCAAAACTTGACATCCTCTATATGACAAGAGTCCAAAGAGAAAGATTTTTTAACGAAGAAGATTATATAAGGCTTAAAGACACATATATACTTGATTCATCAAAGATGAAACTTGCCGGAGATGATATGTACATACTTCACCCTTTGCCCAGAGTAAATGAAATAAGCATTGAGATTGATACAGATCATAGGGCTGCATACTTTAAGCAGGTTAAACTCGGTATGTATATACGCATGGCCCTTATAATGACATTACTGGAGGTGAAAATAGATGATTAATATAGGTGCGTTAAATGAAGGTATAGTTCTTGATCATATACAGGCAGGGAAAAGTTTTAATATATATTACCACCTGAGCCTTGATAAGCTTGACTGTCAGGTTGCAATAATTAAAAATGCCAAAAGCAAAAAGATGGGTAAAAAAGATATTATAAAAATTGAAGGTGATGTACTTGATATTATAGATCTCAAGGTTCTTGGATATATAGATCATAATATTACAATAAATATTATAAAGGACTCTAAAATTGTAAAAAAATTAAGTCTAAAGCTCCCTCAGGAGATTAAAAATATAATACATTGTAAAAATCCCAGATGTATTACATCTATTGAACAGGAACTCCCACATATATTCTATCTTTCAGATCCTGAAAAAGAAATTTACAGATGTTTATACTGTGAAGAAAAACATTCATAACTTTTATTCCGTAAGGTTTATATAATTTATATAAATGTAAATCCCTATAGGTTTTAGATAAATTACAATACATATATCTAAAAAACATCTATAAACATATTTTAGATACAAAAGAGAGCTGCTGCAAAATAGATAACAATCTATAAAGCAACGGCTCATTTTTGCGTGTAAATGAAAAAAACGAAAGATAATCAATAAATATGGATTTACTTCCGATTTTTCACCTGTTTTTCACCTGAAAAGCGGAAAGTGCCGCTCAATCATCCTTTTTCAATGATTAAGCGGCACCCCCTATAAAGTCTTTAGATTAATGGTAATTTATTATAGTAGTGAGTCTTGCACCATCTGCACCAACCCTGTAGCCATCAGGAGTGGTAGTATTTGTAAGCATAGCACCGTCCGGTCCGAGATAGTATTTCTGCTTCCATGCGTTTGCAAGCATATAGCCCTCACGCTCAAAGTAATACCACTTGCCATCAATATACTGCCATTGATTATATGGATATCTTCCATCATCATTTACATACCACCAGCCATTTGCATCCTGTCTCCAGTAACCTGCAAATGCTGTCAGACTGAGACTGCATGTCATAGCAGCTGCCATTAATAATAAACAGAGTTTCTTTCTCATAACTTTAACCCTCCAAATGTTTTTTTGTTTACAGGCACAGTATATCACAAGAAATTTGAAAAATAAAGTCTTTGGAAAAATCGTAAATTATATTAATAAAAATGTTATAATCGTCAAATTTTTTCAAGAAATATACCGTCTGCCCATATCCTCTCAAGATCATAAAATTTCCTGTCTTCCTTTGCAAATATATGCACAACTATATCCGTATAATCAAGCAATATCCATGAAGCATTTCTATAACCCTCTATATGTTTTGGAGATGCCCCTGCTTTCTCAAGCTGCTCCTCCACTTCATCGGCAATCGCCTGTATCTGATTTATATTACCGCCCTCAGTTATTATAAAATAGTCGGCAATTGAAGAAATCTGAGAAATATCTATCATTTTTATATTCTCTCCCTTTTTATCTTCTATCGCCTTATAAGCTATTTTCAACAAATCCCTGCTCTCCAACTAAACCTCCTTCTTAATCCAATCATAGCATTGCAATGTAGTCTCATCAATTTCAATACCCTTTTCATTCAGATATTTTATTGTATTTTCAGTAATCCTGTATACACACAGTTTTATATCTGTAAAAGCCAGTTCCCTTAATTCATCAATTCCTTCAAGCTTTTTTCTTGACGGTTCTATATAATCAGCCGTATATACAATCATATCAAGCAGGTTCATATCCGCCTTTCCGGTAGTATGCCACCTTATTGCCGATAATATCTCGCCGTCATCTATAAAGTACTCTTTTCGGGCAAGTACGGGTGCGTATACCGCATGCAGCACCTGCGGTGCGGCAAGCTGTGAATCCGTAAGTTTTATCCCTGCATCACCACATAGCCTTATAAGCTCTTTATCCGTAAAATGTTTTGCACAATCATGCACAAGACCTGCAATTTCAGCCTTCAGTATATCGGTCCCGTGTGCCATTGCAAGGCAGGCACTTGTATACTCAACACCGATACTGTGTTCATATCTTTTTTCAGGCAATGCTTTTTTCAGCTTTTTCCTTATCTCTATTAAATCTTCTCTTTTAAAATCCTGACTGTCCATAGATATACACCTCTTTCAAGCCGTTCTCTATTTAATTTTATAATACAAGTGTCAAAAGTATAAAAATTTAATAAGTGCCAAATACTTTTGACATCTACATCATTTTAGGTTAAAAATTAAAACAAATCAATACTTTTATAAATATTTGTAAAATGATTTATAATTATCTATCCTGATAAAGATTATGTGCTTTTATATAATCAAGCACTCCGGCATCAAGATATTCTTCAGGATCATTACCGCCTTTTATAAGCTGCCTTATAAAGGTTGACGATATTTCAAACGGACGGCATTTTATCAAACTTATATCTGCACCGTATTTAGCCTCAAGGAATTCCGCCTGCCTGCACATATCCGCATGACTGTGAACATAATCCCTTGCAGCCACAAGAAGTCTGCTGTTTTTCATTATTATATCCGGATTTTTCCATGTTTCTATCTCAAACAGTGAATCGGTACCTATTATAAGTGAAAATATATCATTCTTATAATTTTTCTTTAATTCAAGAACAGTTTCACAAGTATAGGACTTACCCTGCCTTTTAAGCTCAAAATCTGAACATTTAAAATAAGGTATATTACACAGTGCAATCTTAAGCATTTCAAATCTGAAATTAACTCCGGTGATAATTTTTGTACTTTTATGCGGTGGCACGAAAGCAGGCATAAACCAAACCTCATTAAGCTTAAACTGCCTATACGCCGCATAGGCGGCGGCTACATGACCTTTATGCACAGGATCGAAGGTACCTCCAAAAATTCCAATTTCCATAAACCGTAACCGTATAAAATACTAATCGGGAAGAATAATCTTCCTGTTTTTAGGTTCATCAGCCTGCTTATATAAAATTATCTTCCTGCCTATAACCTGTACTACATCACTTCTTGTACATGAAGCTATCTCATCCGCAATAGACTTAAGATCCTGTGTGCAGTTTTTCAGCACTGAAAGTTTTATAAGCTCCTTTGCTTCAAGAGCCTCTTTTACAGCCTCTATCACTTCATCAGTAATCCCCTGTTTTCCTATATTAAATATGGCTTCATAAACCATTGCAAGTCCTTTAAGGTACGCCCTCTGCCTGCTGTTCATATACTTTACCTCATTTTAATAATAATTGCCTGATTATATAATATAATAAATTAATTTAATGATACAAGTGTCAAAAGTATAAAAATTCAATGCAAGCCTGCTTGCAAGAGAATTTATTATCCTTTGACACCTACATCATTTTATATCAATATTTAAAAAAAAATCATTTACAGATTATTTGTAGTAATCAAATTCATGCCCGCACATGCGTACAGTATCGCCATCCTTTATACCGAGAGCTTCAAGTTTCTCAAGTATACCTGATTTTTTCAAATATTTCTGAAAAAAGTCAAATCCTTTTTCGGAATCAAGATTTGTGTAACCGAATATCTTTTCTATGCTTGGACCGTCAATTACATAAACTCCGTCAACAACTTCAACACTATAAGGAAGCTGACTATCTGTGCTATAATCAATTTCAAACTCCCTTTCAAAAACCTTGGTTTCACGGTCTAATGTGTCTAAAATCTCCATAATACCGTATAAAAGCTCCTTTATACCCTCACCTGTCGCACCTGATATAGCATATACCTTAATATCAGGAGAAAACTCGGCTCTCAGTTTTTTTATAACACTGTCATCACCATAATTTAAATCTATCTTATTTGCAGCTATTATACAAGGTTTTTTAGTAAGCTCATGGCTATAATCCGAAAGTTCCTTCTGCATAATTTTTATAGCCTCAACAGGATCTCTACCCTCTATTGATGCCGCATCAACCACATGCACCAAAATCTTGGTCCTTTCTATATGCCTTAAAAAATCATGCCCAAGTCCTGCTCCTTTTGAAGCTCCCTCTATAAGCCCGGGTATATCCGCCATTACAAAACCCTTGCCGTCTGCAACATCTACAACTCCAAGATATGGATTTAATGTTGTAAAATGATAATCCGCTATCTTAGGCTTTGCATTGCTTACCCTTGAAAGAAGCGTTGACTTTCCAGCATTTGGAAAACCTACAAGCCCTACATCAGCAATGACCTTAAGCTCCAGCTTTACATAAAGCTCCTTTCCCGGCTGCCCGGGCTTTGCAAATTTAGGTACCTGCATAGTAGCGGTAGCAAAATTCATATTTCCAAGTCCTCCTCTACCGCCTCTTAATATCACCTCTCTGCGGTTTTCACCCGACATATCCGATATGACTTTACCTGAGTCAAAATCCTTTATAACAGTACCCTCAGGAACCTTTATAATAAGATCAGGCGCATCCTTACCATGGCATTTTCTCTTACCTCCGGGTTCACCGTTTTTTGCGGCATATTTTCTCACATGCCTGAATTCAGCAAGCGTATTTAAACCTTTATCAACTTCAAATATTATACTGCCTCCCCTGCCGCCGTCTCCGCCGTCAGGTCCTCCTGCCGCAACATAAAGTTCCCGCCTGAAGCTTACATGACCGTCTCCGCCATTTCCTGATTTTATAAAAATCTTTGCACTGTCTGAAAACATAAAATATACCTCTGCTTATTAAATAAAAGCTTCATACAAAAAGTATGAAGCTTTTATCCGTTAATATAAACTATTTATAAACTATTCGTTAATTGCTCTCGGATATACGGAAACCTGCTTCCTATCCCTTCCTTTTCTCTCAAAGCGAACCACTCCGTCAACTGTAGCAAAAAGGGTGTCATCACCGCCCCTTCCTACATTGTTACCCGGATGTATCTTGGTTCCCCTCTGTCTGTAAAGAATGTTGCCGGCTAAAACAAACTGGCCGTCAGCCCTTTTTGCACCAAGTCTTTTTGACTTTGAGTCTCGTCCGTTTTTAGTGGAACCTACTCCTTTTTTATGTGCAAAAAACTGAAGGTTCATCTTTAACATATTATTCCACCTCCTTAGTAATTATCTTAATGTACTTATCCCCATATTCGTCTGCTACGGACCGGATTCCGAGCATACATGAGTCAAGCAAAAGCAAACTTTTTCCGCTGCATCCGTTATTAAGCATAAGTTTTAAATCTCCGCCTTCTTCATGTATCTCAAGTTTAAACCTGTCCTCAGTAAGCACTTCTATCGAATTTATAAGATTAATCATAAGCACCGAAACCGAGGCACATACTATATCATTTCCGTAATCGGCATAAAGTGCATGTCCCGATGAATGAAATCCTATGTACTTACCGCATTTGTTTTTAAATACCTTTATTTTTATCATACTGGTACTTTAAAATACCGTTTTTGTAAGTATAAATTTTATTAACATATATTAAATACCGCAAAACACTCTTACAGATATTAAACTGCGGATTTTATACTGTCAATCTTAAGCTGTGTAAACTGCTGCCTATGACCGTTTTTCTTGTGATAACCGGTTTTTCTCTTATATTTATATACAATGATCTTTTTAGCTTTTCCTTCACAAACAACGGTAGCTGATACACTCGCACCCTTAACAAATGGTGCTCCGACTTTAAGCCCGTCATCATTTATTGCAAGTACTTTATCAAAAGTATATGAATCTCCTGCCTCAAGTCCGAGCTTTTCAACCTTGATTACATCTCCTTCTTCTACACGGTACTGCTTACCGCCTGTAGCAATAACTGCATACATATAAGGCTCCTCCTTATTCTAAATTACTCGCCGGCTTCGGCGTTTATAAGCAAATCAATACACAGTGCCTATAAAACTTTAATGCCCCGCCATGCGGCATACCTCGCTATGATACCATTCACAGGCATATTTGTCAAATATTTTATGATGGGACCAGCGGATTATATGATGAGACTGACAGGATTTTCACAGTATTAATATGTAAATAAATAATGCTTTTCGGCATTGATTATATCTTTATGATATAAAAAGGGAGCCTGCTCTGATATAAAATCACACAAGATCCCTTTCTGAAATATTAACTCGCCGTATTTATATTGTTTTACTTTTGTTGTCTAAATCCAACAGTTTTTTTTCAAGGCTGTCAATTGCCGCAATATATTGTATTTCATCAACTTCTGATATCCAATCGTATTCACCCTTAAGTTTTCTGGCATTCGCTATTATCTCAAGAAGCTCTTTTTTAAAATCCTTTACAAGTTCTATATCAACCTTTGATAAGTACCTCATTATATCCCCGTCATTAATTTCAGTACAAAACGGATCTTCCTTTAAATAAACTATCGCCCTTTTTACTGCCGTATCAACAAAAAGCTCCTGTATAAACATCCTCCATACATCAAATACGGTTAATTCTTCTATGGTTTTATAGATTAGCTTTTCATACCATTCAGGCATAGGTGATCTCTGTCTGTCATATTCAGAAACACTTGCAGGATCATATATTATATTATAAATATCCTTTATCTCAAGCCTAGCTTTTCCAGCCATTTTTGTACACCTCCATAAGGTCCAAATATTTCCTCTATTATATCACGATATCTGTAAGATTTATCTAAAGCACTCAGAATTATTATCAAAAGAGAGCTGCACTGATATAAAATCACACAAGATCCCTTTCTGAAATATTCACTCGCCGTATTTATATTGTTTTAGTTTAGTTATTTAAATCCAAAAGTTTTTTTTCAAACTTGTCAATTGCCGCAATATATCGTATTTCATCGTCTTCTGTCATCCAGTCATATTCATCCTTAAGCTTTCTGGCATTCGCTATTATCCCAAGAAGTTCCTCCTTAAAATCCTTTACAAATTCTATATTGACCTCTGATACAAACTTCATTATATCCCCATCAATAATTTCACTACAAAACGGATCTTCCTTTAAATAAACTATAGCCCTTTTTACTGCCGTATCAACAAAACGCTCCTGCATAAACATTCTCCATATATCAAATACGGTTAATTCTTCTATGGTTTTATAAATTACCTTTTCATACCATTCAGGCATAGGTGATGTTTGTCTGTCATATTCAGAAAAACTTGCAGGATCGTATCTTATATTATAAATATCCTTTATCTTAAGCCTGGTTTTTCCTGCCATTTTTGTACACCTCCATAAAACATTCGCCTAAAAAACAATTCATAAAATATATAAATTGTTTTTTAATCTCAGCAATTATTGATATGCCTTTCTACAAGCCCAACACATCGGAAATTTCCTTCATTGCATCAAGAGAAAGCTGTGCAAATTCTTCAAATTTAATTCCGGTATTTTCTATTGCCCACATTGCCTCACGGTTGGCACCTGCAGCAAATCTTGTTTCTTTCATTCTTTTAACAATTGATTTTACTTTCACACTTGCAATTTTTTTATCAGGATATACAAGCGTTATTGCATTTATAAAACCTGTTATAGGATCTCCTGAATAAAGTGCATTTTCAAATACATTTTCCACTTTTTTGCCTGTTGCCGGGTTATGTGCAAGTATGGCATTATACATAGCTTCATTTCCGAATTCCAATTCTTTGAGTATTTTAACAGTCCTTTTTCCGTGAAGACTCATATCACTTTTCCAATCCACCAGATCATTATCAAGGTCATGCAAAAGCCCGGTAATACCCCATAAATCCACATCCTGAGGAGAAAGCCGCTTTGCAAGTGCCCTCATAACAGCCTCAACCGCAAAAGAGTGTGTTTTTATATGTTCAGTAACAACATATTTATTAAGTAAATCAACCGCTGTATTTCTGTCAATATTCATAGAAACCTCCCTGTCAAAAATTTGTTTAATATAAATTTTACATTATATATGTTTAAATTTCAATAGTATAATAAAAAGTATAACTAAAGTCCTGGCTTAAATACATTTTTTGATATAAATTTTATAAAAAACATAACCGAAACATAAACCGGACATGTACTTATATGCACATGTCCGGTTTACGGGTATACTTTATTGATTTTTATAACATTCCAACATATCTTTTTTCCCTAAATAATCCCCAACTCTATATTAATATGCTCTGTACTTCACAGATAAAGCAGTGCTTTCTCTATTATTAAATTATAAATAATACAGGTATTTTTTATATAATGTATCTTCATTTATTATATAATAGCTACGCTCTGCAGCATTTTAATATCATTTTATATATTGATACAAGTATCAAAAGTATAAAAATTCGATGCAAGCTTGCTTGCAAGAGAATTTATTATCTTTTAACACCTACATCATATTTATAAAGGTATAAGTATTTATACTTTAACGTACAAACTGCCCGTTTTGTGAAATAAACTATCCAAGTTCTTCAATAATAGCCGGAATTACCTTATATAAATCGCCTGTTATGCCTATATCCGCTATATCAAATATAGGTGCATCTTCATTCGTATTTATGGCAATTATAAGCCCGGAATTCTGCATTCCCGCTATATGCTGTATCGCACCTGAGATACCGCATGCAAAATAAATTTTAGGCTTTACGGTGGTTCCTGTCTGTCCAACCTGATATGCATGGTCTATCCAGCCTGCATCAACTGCAGCCCTTGAAGCTGCGACAGTTGCATTAAGTTTATCTGCAAGCTGCTTAAGCAGTTTAAATCCCTCTGCATTGCCAAGTCCCATGCCGCCTGAAACTATAATTTCGGCATCTGTCAGTGAAACCGCTTCTTTTGCAGTTTTTACAACCTCAAGCACTTTTGTCCTTATATCAGAATCAGCAAGATTAATATCAAGCTTTATAAGATCGCCCTTTCGTCCCGGCTGTTTTGACGGCTTTTCCATAACTCCCGGGCGTACGGTTGACATCTGCGGTCTGTGTTCAGGGCATATGATTGTAGCCATAAGGTTCCCTCCAAAAGCAGGTCTTGTCTGCATAATCTGCTTTGTTTCAGGATCAATCTCAAGCTTTGTACAATCGGCTGTAAGACCTGTATTGCAGTTTACCGCAAGACACGGACCTAAATCCCTGCCTATATGTGTTGCCCCTAAAAGAACTATCTCAGGCTTATACTTGTCAATTGCATCGCCTATAACCTTTGAATATCCGTCCGTAGTATACTGGTCAAGCCTTTTATCCTGTGCATAATATACTACCTCCGCACCATATTCAAATAATTCATTTATAATATCGTCAATATCACTTCCGCAAATTACTGCACATAATCTGCAACCTGCGGCATCGGCAAGTTTTCTTCCCTCTCCTAAAAGCTCAATTCCTACCGGCATAAGCTTTTTTTCTCTTTGTTCGGCAAAAACCCACACATCATGGTACGCACTTAAATCTCTAAGTTCTGCCATAATATTTATGCTGCTTACAATAAATAAGCAGATCCTCCTTTTTCATTTATAAATTTAAACTGTAAATTAACTGCTTATAATAATATACTAATACTGATTTATTTAAGTAGTAATTAAATAAGATGTGCCTTTCTAAGCCTGTCTGTAAGTTCGGCTGCCATCTCATTTACTGTACCTGAAAGCATCTCTCCTTTACCTTTTGGAGGCGGAGTAAATGACTTAAATACTCTTGTAGGAGAAGCCTTAAGACCACATTCTTCAGGGGTAAGTGCAAGATCCTCTCTGCCATATACGGCAATTTCTTTTTCATAGGCATCCATTATACCTGCTACGCTCATATAACGTGGAGTATTAAGTTCTTTTACACAGGTAAGAAAGCAAGGCAGAGCTGTTTCTATAAGCTCATATCCGTCCTCAAGCTGTCTCCTTACCTTTATCTTTTTATCCGATACTTCTTCTATAGCTTCAACATAAGTAATTACCGGAATACCAAGCCTGTGTGCAACCTGAGGTCCCACCTGGGCAGTATCTCCGTCTATTGCCTGACGACCTCCGAATATTATATCAAAATCTCCTATTTTTTTAATACCGGCAGCAATCGAAACTGAAGTTGCACAGGTATCTGCGCCTCCAAATGCTCTGTCGCTCAATAAAACCGCCTCATCAGCACCCATTGCAAGACATTCTCTAAGCATATAATCAGCCTGTGCAGGTCCCATGCTTACTACATATACCTTTGTATCAGGGTATTTATCCTTTAGACAAAGTGCGGCTTCAAGCGCATTTGCATCATCAGGATTTAATATTGACGGTACTCCGGTTCGTATAAGAGTCCCCTTTACAGGATCTATCTTTACCTCATTTGTGTCCGGTACCTGCTTTGCACATACACATATCTTCATAGAATAATTCCTCCCTTATTTTTTCAAAAGTCTGGATCCGATCACCATAAGCTGTATCTGGCTCGTACCCTCATAAATTGTAAATACCCGGCAGTCCCTGAACATTCTTTCAATCTTATAATCTTTTATAAAGCCATAGCCTCCGTGAAGCTGTAAAGCCTTTTGTGCTATCTCATTACATACCTCTGAAGCATAGTATTTTGCCATTGAAGCCGCAACCGTGATATCCTGTTTTGTATCCATCATATATGCCGCTCTATAAGTAAGCTGCTTTGCCGCCTCCAGCTTTGTTGCCATCTCGGCAATCATAAAGCTTAAAGCCTGAAAATCAGCAAGCCTTTTGCCAAACTGTTTCCTTTCTTTCAGATACTCTACAGCCTCATCAAGACATCCCTGTGCCACACCTATCGACTGTGCGGCAACACCCAGCCTTCCCGTATCAAGTGTAGCCATGGCTATTTTAAAGCCCTGTCCCTCCATGCCAAGTCTATCGGATTCATGAACTCTTACATTTTCAAAAATAATATCACTTGTAGCACAACCTATGACTCCCATTTTATTTTCCGCTTTTCCAAATGAAACACCCGGCAGCTTCAAATCCACCACAAATGCAGTTATTCCCTTAGTTCCTATTCCTTGCTGTGTCTTTGCAAATACTACCGCATAGTCTGAAAGCGGTGCCATGGTTATAAAACATTTACGCCCGTTTAATATATAATATTCGCCTTCCTTTCTGGCAGTAGATGTCATACCGCCGGCATCTGAACCGGCTCCGGGTTCAGTAAGTGCAAATACCATTTTCTTTTCACCTCTTACAACAGGTGTAAGATATTTTTCTTTCTGCTTAGGATTTCCTGCCATTATAAGAGGTCCTCCTGAAAGCGAATTCGGACTTGATACATATATGCTTGCAACTGCTGAAACTCTTGCAATCTCCTCAATAACAATTACATAAGACCTTGCATCAGCCCCCTGACCTCCAAGATCTTTAGAAGTCTTTACTCCGAAAAAACCCGCAGCAGCCATTTTATCAAGCATTTCCTGTGAGAAACTTCCGCTTTCTTCAACTTCATCAAGAAACTCTTTCGTAAATTCAGTCTGTGCAAAATCTCTAGTAAGTTTTCTGATAAGATCATGTTTTTGTGTGAAATAACATTCAGACATTATTTACATCCTCCTTTAAATTATTCAATTCCAGTTTATTTAGCACCATACTTTTTAATTTAACAATATCAAGCTTTCCATTTGATTTTACAGGAAATCTTAAAAATCTTATAATATGTGAAGGAACCTTATAATCAGCAAGCTTTCTTGAAAGATACTGTTTTATGGTATCATCGCTTAAATCCGATTTTTTATCCACAACAAGGCACATCACAGGTTCTTCCTGCACTACTCCGGCAGGTATCCCTATGACCTTTGCCTCTTTTATACAGTCAAATCTCCTTACAAGTTCCTCTATCTCACCCGGAGAGATATTTTCTCCGCCTCGAATTATAATATCCTTAATCCTGCCTGTAACACATAGTCTACCCTCTTCATTAAAATATCCTATATCCCCTGTTTTCAGCCATCCATCTTCGGTAAAGCTGTGCATAGTTTCATTTTCAAGCTTATAATAGCCCTTCATTACATTATAGCCCTTAACCTGGATCTCTCCTTCTTTAAACCTGCCGTTACATGACATTACCTGAGTATCCGCTATTCTTACCTTAACATCTTCTATAACTTTTCCACAGCTTGTTGCCTTATCAGAAAGGCAGTCATCAGGATCTGCTATGCTTACACATGGAGATGTTTCAGTCTGTCCATATGACGGCTGCAGCTTCATATCCGGAAATCTGTTCATTATCTCAAAATAATCTCTTTTTATAATTGATGAACCGGCTATTATGCCTGATTTTAAAGACACAGCTTTGTCTTTGTAGTGTTCTCCTTTTCGTACCATCGCTAAAAACATACTTGGAACACCGTTCAGTATGGTATAGCCGCCTTCAGTTACAAGTTTCCAGACCTCCTCAGTACTGAAATGAGGCAGCAAGTATGCACTGGCACCACTTATCATACATGCAACTATGCCCGATGTTACTCCAAAACAATGAAAAAGCGGAACGGTAATACACATTTTATCGCTACTGCACCACTCCATATGTCTGACCGTAGCGGCAGAATTATTTACAATATTATAATGACTTAACATCACGCCTTTAGGGACAGATGTGGTACCTGATGTAAAAATTATACATGCCGTATCATCGCATTTTACGCCTTTTTTAATATTTTCAAGCATTTCCATAGCAGCAGCTGATTTTTCAGACTTGGAAAAATCCTCACAGTTTAAAAATTTACCTTTTGAATTATAATTCATATCTGTATATCTTTTTAACTTAGGGAGGTATTTTTCAATTTTTGACACTACATCGCCATAGAGAACTTCTCTATATCCTCTGCCGTAATAAAGCACGCTTACATCCGCATAGTCAAGCACAGCCCTTAGCTCATCCGGCTTATAATGTGTATTTATAAGTACCGGAACTGCACCCAGTTTTATGAGTGCAAGAAATGTATAAACCCATTTAGGGCTGTTGCAACACCATATACCTACATGCATTCCTTTGACAATACAATCATTATGCATCCTCACCGCAAGAAAATCGGATATATCATCAAGTTCCTTCCAGCTGCATACAAAGCCCTGAGTTTCTAAAGCTCCGGCACAGGGATTTAACCTAACCTGTTCTTTTAATAGATCAAAAATTCTTTTTTTACTAAGTTCCATAATAATTCCATAATATATACTTGATGTATACTTGTATACAATATTATATTAAAACTTTTCCGCTTTACTAATCACTTGGTTATATGTACACGGATTATCAAAATAATATTATTAAAGTAATAAAATCCAATTACATAGATATTTATTCATTAAAATAATATATAAGCCTGTATAATCTGTGTCATTACTTAACTTAAAAGCTTTTTTTATCCCGGATGTATGTAAATATATATCCGGGATAAGCTTATATTTTTTAAAGTTTATTCCAAAATTTTGAACTGTCTGCTATATAAATCCGACGACATTATAGCTGCCGTATTTAATAAATTACTCGATAGTTTTTTAATTAACCAGATTTATTTATACTAAACTTTATTTTTCTTCAATCAGTTTTTTAAATACCGCTATTGATTTTTCAATCTTCTGGGTATCAACACAATACGCAAGGCGTACATACTCTTTTGTACCGAAACCTATACCCGGAACAAGCAAGAGGTCATATTTTTTAGCTCTCTCACAAAATGCTTCTCCGTCTTTTTCAGGGGTTTCTATAAACATATAGAATGCGCCGTCCGGTTTTGCAAGATTATATCCCAACTTTGTAAGATTTTCATAGAGAATCTCTCTGTTTTTCTTATAAACCGACATATCCATCTCAACATCGATACATTTTTCAACTACTCTCTGGAACATTGAAGGTGCACATACATAACCGAGAGTTCTTGCCGCACCGCCTACTGCTGCATATACTTCATCATAATTTACTACACTGCTTGGAACAAGTATGTATCCGATCCTCTCGCCTGGAAGTGAAAGTGATTTTGACCATGAATAATTTATTATAGTGTTATCATACAGCAAGGGTATATGTGCAGGTTTTACATCTGTATAAACAAGCTCTCTGTAAGGCTCATCTGTTATTATATAAATCGGTGAACCGTATTCTTCAGATTTTTTCTTTAATACGCTGCATACTTCCTTAAGGTTTGATTCCGGATAAATAACTCCTGACGGATTATTCGGAGAATTGATTACAATTGCCTTTGTATTTTTAGTAACTTTCTTCTCAAGTTCAGCTACATCTATATGAAGCTCTTTTGTAGGTGGTACAAGTACAACTTTTCCGCCCTGTCCTTCTATAAACACCTTATATTCAGGGAAATACGGAACACATACCATAATCTCATCTTCCGGTGATGCTATAAGTGCACGGAAGGTTATATTGAGTGAAGCTGCGGCACCGCAAGTCATAAATACATTGTTCATGGTATATTTAGTACCGAATCTTCTGTTTAAATTTTCAGCTATTGCAGTTCTTGTATTATTATCTCCCACTGAGCTTGTATAGCTGTGATAAGCTTTTGGCGGCAGTGTGTCTATCATATTTTTTATAGTTTCCTGTACCTTTTCAGGTGCAGGTACACTTGGGTTTCCAAGACTGAAATCAAGTACATTTTCTTCTCCTACAACGGCTGCCCTGCCCTTTCCAAACTCAAAAATTTCCCTTATAACCGACCTCGCAGTTCCTAATCTCACCATCTCTTTTGAAATCATAGTAAATTCCTCCTTAAAATATTTATTAATTTTTAGTTATTAAGACTATGTCTGAAACTAAACTATGAATTGCTTACTTTCTGCTTATTACCCGCATCCTGACCGGTAATAAATGCAATAATTGTAAATACTATTGAAAACGCTGCTGCAATGCTCAGCCATCCAAAGCCTAAGTTCGCAAGAGGAAGTTTGCTTATGATCTCTTTAAGCGACTCAAATGATTTAACGAATGTACTGAGACTCTCTGCAAGACCTACTATAAATGCACCAATCACGGCACCTATATAGGTCATATTATATTTTATAAATTTATCAAAAGCAGTCATTATGACAAGTGCTATAACCACCGGATAGATTGCCATAAGTACCGGAACCGCATATTGTATAATATTGTCGACTTTTGTTAAAGATATAAAAAAGCTTACAACTACGGAAGCTATAACTATATATTTATATTTTAACTGTCCGCCCGTTATATTCTCAAAGAAATTGCCACAGGTAGCGGTGAGTCCGACCGATGTTGTAAGGCATGCAAGTGAAACCACAAGACCTGCACATACCTTTCCTGTACTTCCAAACATACGATCAACTATACCTACAAGAAGTTCCACCCTTGGAGTCTCCTCTGTAAAATATTCTCCTGCAGTAGCTCCGACAAAAGTAAGTCCTCCGTATACAAATGCTAAAAGTATAAAGGTTACTATACCTACACCTATCATGGCACTAAACTGCTCTTTTTTATCCGTATATCCACGCCTTACCAAGTCCGTAATTACAATACCTGACATAAGTGCGGAGCCGAGAGCATCCATGGTCTGGTATCCTTCAGTAAATCCAATCATGAAAAACGGTTTTACAGGTGTATCCTGCATCTGTCCCATAGGTTTTATAATTGATGTTACTATTATAATAATCAAGACTATAAGAAGTCCGGGAGTTAAATATTTTCCTATTTTATCTATAACTTTTCCGGGATTAAGCACCAGAAAAAGTGTTATAGCAAAAAATATAACTGAAGTTACAATCGAAGTTACCTGTATGGGAACATTCGGAAGTATCTGCCTTACAGCTACCTCATGAGTTGTAGCGGCAGTTCTGGGGACTGAAAACAAGGGTCCTATTATAAGTATTGAAACTGCCCCAAGTATTTTTGAAAAAGTCGGGCTTACTCTCTTGCCCAGATCGTCAGCTTTTCCTCCGACACTTGCAGTTACTATAACACCTGCCACCGGAATCAGCGGATCGCTCATTATAAAGCCAAGCATTACCTCATACCATCTTTTTCCTGCCATAACCCCTATATGCGGCGGAAATATAAGATTTCCCGCCCCGAAAAAAATAGCGAAAAGTGCAAATCCTACGATAATTATATCCTTAATAGATTTATTGCTATTTTCCATTTTATTCCTCTTTCCTGACCTTTTATATATTATAAGCCGTTTACTATATTATTTGGTTTTTCACCGTTTTTTACCCTGCGCATATTTTCATACGACCAGCTGTACATACGCATAAAAGCATCATCTGTGGTTCCTGCCATATGGGGTGTCATGGTAAGTCTTTTTTTGCCTTCCTCAGTAAGCCTGAAAAGAGGATGGTCTGCTTCAGGCGGTTCAGGTGCTATAACATCAAGTCCCGCTATAACCTTTCCTGAATTTAAAGCCTCTGCAAGGTCCTCATTATTAACTATCTCGCCCCTGGCAACATTTATTATGATAACATTATCTTTCATTTTAGCTATTGAATTTTTATTTACCAACCCTATTGTTTCCGGCTGTACAGGTACATGATATGATAAAATATCACATTTTTCGTAAAGCTCATCATAATTTGTATATTTAAGGTTATATTTTTCTTCAAATTCTTTATCACAACGTATTACATCAGTATACATAAGCTTGCAGCCGAAAGCGTTAAGGAATTTTACCACCGACTTGCCTATTGCACCGACACCTACAAGTCCTACTGTTTTTCCTCCAAGTTCGGTATGACCTTTTACACGAAACTCCTTAAAAACTTCATTAAATTTTCCGTTTTTTATCTCTGAATCGGCATAAGCGAGATTTTTAAGACAGGCAAGCATAAGAAGCACTGCATGCTCGGCAACAGAAGCAGCATTTACCGCCCTGTTATTACATACATATACTGAATTTTCCTTTGCCGCCTCAAGATCTATCTTATCATATCCTACACCTAAAGACTGTATCAGCTTAAGATTTGGAAGACTTTTTATAACATCCCTTCTTATAAAATCAACCGGTCCGCAAAAAATTATATCCGCTCCGTTAAATTTTTCAATTAATTCCTCATCACTGCATGGCAGTTTAACATATTCAAACTCAAAGCCTTCAGGTTTATTTTTGCCAAACTTCTCTACATGCTGCTGTGGAAATGTACATTTAACTTTAAACATCTCATATTCTCCTTAAAATTTAAATATTATTACTTGATTTATATCGGATTAATCGTTATCAGCTTAAGTATAATATCAATTACTTTCGGCTGCCCAAGGAAACGATGATCAAATCATCGTTTCCTTAAGCTTAATCAGCCATAAAGATTAATTCGCCATTTTAGTACCATATCGCAGACTATTTCTTTTCCCAAATATATATATCGCCTTCATTAAGCAATTTATCTATACCGGTATCATCATATCCAAGTTCCTTGAGAATTTCTTTTCCCTGTTCACCTATAAAAGGTCCTTTTTTATAGTCGGGATTTCCCATTTCTTCAAATTTAACAGGAAGTCTTACAAGTCTTTTTACGCTGCCGTTGCCGTAATCCATGTCATAAAAACAGTTATTTGCTTCAGCCTGAGGATCATGCATGATCTCCATCCAGTTTTGAGCCGGTGCAAACGGTATATCCGCTTCTCTGAATATCTTATTCCATTCTTCAAGCGTTTTCTTTCCAATAGCTTCCATAACTATATCATAAAGCTTCGGTCCGAGTTTATTGCTCTGCATATTCTGAACCGGGAAGTAATTCTCGTCCTCTGCCATATCTTCTCTGCCTATTACAGTTATAAACTTTTTGTAATATGTATTATAATCAGGCATACAGGTCTGTATATATCTGTCATCAGCCGTCTTCCATGCTGCATTAAACGGATTTGCACTCTCTCTTACATCTATAGGGTAATTCTTTGCTATTCCGTCATAGTTTGCAGCCTGTATCATCATACCGAAATTATATATAGCACTTTCAAAGAGAGATGTTTCAACTTTCTCACCAACTCCCTTTGTTTTTGCCTGATATAAAGCCGCAAGTATTCCAGCCGCAAGGTTCATACCTACATTGTGATCGCCTATGCCCGGAACCACATTCATAGGAACACTTCCCCTCTGCCTTAATGAGTCAAGATAACCTCCTCTTGCAAAAAAGGCTGTAAAATCAAAACCGGGAAGATCTTTATCAGGACCATACTGCCCGTAACCCGTACATATAGCATACACGAGCTTCGGATATTTCTTCTTTAAGGTTTCATAGTCAAGTCCCGCCCTTTCAAGTGCCTGAACTCTCCAGTTTGTAATAAGGACATCTGCCGTATCAAGAAGTTTAAAAAATGCTTCTCTGCCTCCGGGTTTCCTTATGTCGATTGATATGCAGCGTTTGTTTCCGTTTTCAAGATCCCATGTAGTATTTTCATACATATTAAGCGGTCTTCCTTCAGAAGGTGCTGTATACCTAAGCGGATCTCCCTTTGCTGTTTCAATCTTGATAACATCTGCTCCTAAATCAGCCATAAACCTGCCTGCGGCAGCTGCCGCAATAAATGTTGCAAGCTCTATGACCCTTATCCCCTCTAATGGTTTCATAAAAATCCTCCTTTTTATTGTTTATCAAATCCGGTTAATATCATATGCAGTACATATGGTATCATTATGACCGGTATTGTTAAATATCCAAGGTATTTATAACCTACGGCAACTATTTTATTAAGCCCAAACTGTGCTATTGCAAAAGCTAAAATCGTAAATACAAATGTAACTGCAATCATTTTAATACCGGGTTTACCGTCAGGCTTATAATTTTTATCAATAGAAACACATACTCTGTTTGACATACCGGCAATCATATTTACAGCAGTTGATATGGAACCCAGAACTATAAGGATAGATATAACCGGTCTTAAAAATGCTGTCGCAACTCCTCTGTTTACAAGTATAAGAAGAGGTACATCCGCATTCGGAAAAGACGGGTCATTTCTAATCGCCATAAGACCTAATACTGCCATAAGACAAACTACGGTATTTACAGCAAAACCCTGTTCCATTGAAACCTTTGAATCATCTTCATCTTTAAATGCTCCTGCATGTTGTACAAGCAGTCCTATGGCACCCAGTTGGAATGCGGCATATACAACTCCGCTCAGTACTGAAATACCCACAGGTGATGGAGAAGCGGCATCGGATGAAATATTTTTTATTATATCATTCCACTGTACAATTATATTCGGTATATATACTATAATAAGCCCTGCAACGATAAGAACCGACAATGTAGATGCGACCTTGCGTACTACATTTGTTCCATAAACCGCTACAGTAAATATAAACAGCCCTGTAAATACGGTTCCAATCCAATAATTGAGTCCAAAGGCACTTTCCATAGTTTTAACTCCTGTAGCAAAGGCTGCGGCAGGTGCAACACATATGGTAGCTATATATACAAGTTCGTATAAGTTTGAAAATATAAACTGCAATATATCTGAAACTTCTTTTCCAAAAACATCATTAAATCTGTAAAAGCTGTCATTAAAACTCCTATAATCATAAAGTTCATGTTTTTTAGCATATTTAAGAGCATACCACTGATAAAATGCACCTATGAGCTGTGTTAGCACACAGGTAAAAAACGCCCATATGCCGAAGTTAATAAAATAAGTCCTCAGCTGGTTGCCTGAAGCAAAGCCCCCGCCAAACTGTGTAGTAAACCACACGAAAGCTACACCGATCGTTACCGGCATCTTATCCTTTTTTATCATAAATATACCTCCAAATTTTACAACAGTTTAATTTTGTTGTAATTTTATCAATCAAACTTTACAAACATAGTATATATATTATTTATCCGGAAAAAATAAATTTCTAAAGCATTTCCTTAAATGCCTGTACCATGGTTCCTGCCTGCTGGTAGTTTACCATCTGTCTGTCAACTTCTATATTTATATGTGCAAGTCCCGCCTTGTCGCAGGCCCTTTTTATAGGCACATAATCAAACTCCTCCGGATCACAGAATTTTGTCATAAGCACAAGTATACCTTTTGCTTTATGCTTTTTTGCTTCATCTATGATATAATCAACCCTCTTTTTATCTCTGTCGTAAAGCAAAGTACAATTATCCATAGCAGCAAACTTTTCTGCAAGATCATCAAGCGGACTTTTTGAATCCGGGATATCTGTTCTGTACTGCCTCGACTCATGTGCGACATCATCTGCAACTATCTTTAAATTATTTTTATCAAATATTTCAAGAAGACTTGGAGAATCTGCGAGTATTCCGGTAACATATACCCTGTATTCATTGTTATCCTCAGGTTCACTTTTAAGTGCATCTATAAGCTGTCTTACAAGAGCCGTATGTTCTTCTTTAAGCATGAACCATGCACTTTTAAATACATCATTGCGCTGTGAAGCACTTATTTTTTTAACAGCAGCAATTTCAGAAAATTCCCTCATAACAGCATTATGCTCATTATAAATCCTATTACTTTCAGCAAGCTTTTCCTCACTGAATTTATTTCCGGTGATTTTCTCAAGATCTTTTATAACTCTCTCATAACTGCTTTTTGTAAATTTTATTCCATAATCAGGCTTTCTGTTCTGAGGATATGACATGGGTATAAACGGTATATCTTTTACTGCATATTTCCAGTTCTGACCAAGTGTTTTAAGCGAATCGCACAGCGAAGGTATAACAATTGCAGAAACTCCCTTGTATTTTCCTTTTATACCAAGCTCAAGCACTGTCTGCATTATTGAACATATAAATGCCGGATAATAGGTTTTTGCTTCTCTGACCTCCATATCGGCACCCCATACTCCCATAGGCACTATGCCCATAGAATGTATTATTTCTTCAGGTGTATAAACCGGAGCCACTGCCACAACTTTTTTATTTTCAGCAAGATATTTTTCAAGCTGTTTTTCCGGTGAAACTGCAACATTATGCAGTATATCAAGTATTTCCTGTATTTTCATGCTATCTACCCTCCTTAACCGCTTCCATAATTTCCATAAGTCCCTGTACCCTTGTTTCGTACTGAGCTTCCGAGAAATTCCTCGGGTCTGCCTGATCTCCGTCAAATGAAGTCAGCGGGATAGAACATGCGTCGGCAACCTGTCTGCTCATCTCAGGCATAAATCCTGACCATAATTTACATGAACGGTTTGTATGCACTAAAAGCCCCTCAACTGAATTATCCTTGCAAAGCTTAATCCTCTTATCTCTTGCCTTTTCGATATTCATACAGTTGGGTACACCTGCATATGCTCTGCACATACCGTCAAAATCATCATATATAAATCCAAAGGCATCAGCATAAATTGTAGTAACCATATTTATACCACGACTCTTAAGTGCGGTTGAAGTTACCCTGAGCCACGGCCAGCACGCTATACCTTCAAACATTATCCTGTATTTTTCTTCGCCTTTAAATGTTGATTCTCCCTTTTCATGGTTTTCTTTATATTCCTTAAGGAGAGTCTCCATAGCATCAGCAGCTTCCTCTTTTCCACGTGCAGTTACCATAACTGCCATATGGTTAAGTAAATCAAATCCGTTAAACGGTGAAGGCTTATACTTTGCCTGAGCCGTTGCCTCAAGCCATGCCCTGCTGCTTCTTCCGGATATTTCTTTTACTTTTTTATATTTTTCATCATCCCATTTTTTACCGGTTATCTTTTCAAGTTGATGTATCGCATCCCAAAATTGTGCCCTGATATATTCAGTCATAGCATCAGAAA
>ERZ772772.243-NODE-243-length-33678-cov-6.118371_pt1 | contig 33678 bp, 28 predicted proteins | sample MGYA00511484_ERZ772772 | MGnify/ENA primary metagenome ERZ772772 (study PRJEB29015, sample SAMEA2737913) | human oral metagenome | biome: human oral; feature: human-associated habitat; material: dental | place: China | collected 2088 ... | reverse complement strand
ATTCCGAGGGGCCTTTTCATATTTTCATATAGAGTAGAATGGAACAAACTTTGTCCTGGAGCGGAGGGGAGATCATGGACGCCTATCCCAGACTTTGCATCCACCTGGACCGCATACGCGAGAACGCGGCGCGTGTGGCAGAGCGGTGCCGCGCGCACGGCATCGCCGTCTGTGCCGTGACCAAGGGCATCTCGGCCGACTTGAACGCGGCGCGTGCGATGCTCGAGGGGGGCTGCGACGCCTTTGCGGACAGCCGCATCCGCAACCTGATCCGGCTCGAGGAGGCCTTTCCGGCCGTGGATCGGTTTCTGCTGCGCATCCCCATGCGCTCCGAGCTGGAGGCGGTCGTGCGCACCGCCTCGTGCTCGACCGTGTCGATGATCGAGGCCGTCGAGGCGCTGGAGGCGGAGTGCGCGGCCCAGGGAAAAACGCACCGTGCGCTCCTGATGTTCGACCTCGGCGACCGGCGGGAGGGGATCCTCGAGGAGGAGATGGAGGCGTTCGTTCGAGCCTTCAAGCGCTGTCCGCGCGTGAGGCTGCACGGGGTGGGGGCGAATTTCGCCTGCTTCGCGGGGGCGCTGCCCTCGGCCGGTGCGCTCGAAAGGCTTGCGTCGGCCCGCAGCTTCATGGAGGACGGGCTGGGATATCCCGTCCCGGTCTGCTCCGGAGGGGAGACTTCGAGCCTCAAGCTGCTGGAGGAGGGGACGCTGCCCCGGGACGTCAACCACCTGCGGGTGGGGGAGGCCATTCTGCTGGGCGGCGACGTTGCCTGGCAGCGGGCGATCCCCTGGCTGAGGCAGGACACTGTGGAGCTGGAGGCTCAGGTCATCGAGGCCCGGGAGAAGCCCTCCCGGCCCGAGGGGCTGATCGGGCCGGACGCCTTCGGCAGAGTGCAGACGTTCGAGGATCGGGGGCGCCGTCTCAGAGCGATCCTTGGGATCGGCCGGCAGGATCTCCCTGTGGAGGGGCTGAGACCCCTGGACGAGGGCGTGGAGGTCCTGGGGGGATCGAGCGACCACACGCTTCTGGACGTGGGGGGACGGCCGGCGGTCACGCGATGGGGAGACGTGCTGCGCTTCGGGGTCGATTACGGGGCGATGCTGAGCTTGTCCACGTCTCCCTATGTGGCCCGGGCCTGTTTCGAGGACGGGCGCGAGGTCAGAGCAGTGCCGCGAGGAGGACGATCAGGATCAGCCCCGGAAGCATGTTGCCCGTTCGAACCTCCGTGATGCGCAGGAGATTCAGGCCGATTCCCATGATCATGAGCCCGCCCAGGCCCGAGAGGTCGGCGAGCATCGCCGGGGTGATGAGAGCCTGGGCCCCGCCGGCGGCGAACGTCAGCGCCCCCTGGTAGAGCAGGACGGGCAGGGCCGAGAAGAGCACGCCGACGCCGAGCGAGGCGGCCAGAAACAGGGCGGCGGTGCCGTCCATGACCCCCTTGGTGACGAGCAGCCCGGGGTTCCCTCGGACGCCGTCCTCTATCGCCCCCAGGATCGCCATCGAGCCGATGCAGAAGAGCAGGGCGGCGGTGACGAATCCCTCGGTGAAGGTCTCGCTGCCGATTCGCAGCCTTGCCTTGAGCCGATCGCTCAGGGAGTTGAGCCGGACGTCCAGGTCCATCAGCTCCCCCGCGGCGGTGCCCAGGATGAAGCTCAGCAGGACGGCCAGGACGTGCTGCATCCTGAGCGCCATGTCGGCCCCCAGGTACAGGCAGAACAGGCCGAGACACTGGAAGATGCTGCGCTGGACGCGCTCCGGGACGAGACGGCCGGCAAAAAGGCCGACGGCGCCCCCCAGAAGGATGGCGAGCGCGTTGAACAGGGTTCCGCCCGCCGGGATGCCGCTCAGAAATTCCATGTCGGATGAGGTCCCTCCAAAAAAGTACGGACCGGCGCTATCCGTTCCCTGCCGGCCCGTGCCCCGCAAAATCCGAATCGTTGGGCTCTTACGCCCTGATGGCCTCGACGCGCCCCGGATAAGCGGCAAGCGCACCCTTCAGGATGGTCATGGCCTTGACCAGGTCCTCGTTCTTCAGGACGTAGGCCAGTCGCATCTCGTTCCTGCCGCGGTCCGAGGCCGCGTAAAAGCCGTTTCCGGGCGCGGCCATCGTCGTCTCCCCATCGATGTCGAAGTTCTGGAGCATCCAGATGATGAACTTCTCGGCGTCGTCCACGGGGGCCTTGACCATGACGTAGAACGCGCCCTTCGGCTCCTCGCAGATCACGCCGTCCATGGACTTCAGGGCCTTGTAAAGGGTGTCCCGCCGGGCCTTGTACTCCTTGTTCACGTCCTCCAGGTACTTTTTCGGCGTCTTGTAGAGCCCGGCCGCGCCGACCTGCTCCAGCGTGGAGACGCACAGGCGCCCCTGGCAGAGCTTCAGCACCTGTCCCATGAAGTCCCGGTTCCTGATCGCGATGGTGCCGATGCGCGCCCCGCAGGCGCTGAAGCGCTTGGACACGGAGTCGACCATGATCACGCGGTCCAGCACGTCCTTCATGTGCCCCAGGCTGGTGAACTTCTCCCCGTCGTAGGTGAACTCGCGGTAGACCTCGTCGGCGATCAGGTAGAGGTCGTGCTTTTTGGCCAGCCCGGCCAGCATCTCCAGCTCGGCGGGCGTGTAGACGGCGCCCGTCGGGTTGCCGGGGTTGGATATCCAGATCGCGCGCGTGCGCGGCGTGACGAGCTTCTCGATGACGGAGGCGGGGGGAAGGTGGAACCCCTCCTCGGCCCTCGTGGGGATGGGCACGAGCCTGGCAAGGGAGGACTGGGCGAACGCGTTGTAGTTCGCGTAGAAGGGCTCCGGGACCAGCAGCTCGTCTCCGGGGTCGCAGATGGTCATGACCGCGAACCACAGGGCCTCGCTGCCGCCGTTGGTGACGTAGATGTCGTCGCGCTCGTAGGGGATGTCCCAGGACTTGTAGTAGGCGCTGACGGCGTCGCGGAGGTCGTTGTTGCCCTGCGAGGTCGCGTAGGCGACGGTCTCCACCTTGAAGTTACGGATGGCCTCGAAGTATTCGTCGGGGGTCTTGATGTCCGGCTGGCCGATGTTGAGGTGGAACACCTTTTTCCCCTTGCTCTTGGCCTCGTCGGCAAAGGGGATGAGCCGACGGATGGGCGACGTCTGCATTGCCTTGATACGGTCGGAAAAATGCATCTCCATACAGCCTCCTTCGATATTTTTTGACGGCATTGTTTTGACGGCATCGGGCGGATGCCGCCGAGCGGCTTGCACCCGGCGCTTATTTCGCCCTTCCCTGCCCGGCCACGGCGGCCTGGGCCCTGGCGATGGCCTCGGGGTCGCCGAGGTAACGGTGTCCCAGGGGCTTCATGTCCTTGTCCAGCGTGTAGATCAGGGGGACGCCCGTGGGGATGTTCAGCTCCAGGATGTCCTTGTCGGAGATGCCGTCCAGATATTTGACCAGGGCCCGCAGGCTGTTGCCGTGGGCGGCGATGATGACCTTTTTCCCGGCCCGGACCTCCGGGACGACGGCCTCCGTCCAATAGGGCACGACGCGGGCCACGGTGTCCGCCAGGCACTCGCCGGCCGGTACCTCATCCGGTCCGAGCCCCGCGTAGCGCGGATCCCTGCCCGGGTAACGCTCGTCGCCCTTGTCCAGCAGGGGGGGAAGGACGTCGTAGCTGCGGCGCCATATCCGGACCTGTTCGTCGCCGTACTTCGCCGCGGTCTCGGCCTTGTTCAGGCCCTGGAGCCCGCCGTAGTGCCGCTCGTTCAGCTTCCAGGAGTTGCGGATGGGGATCCACATCCGGTCCATCTCCTCCAGCACGAGCCACAGGGTCTTGATGGCCCGCTTCAGCACGGAGGTGAAGGCCAGGTCGAAGGCGTAGCCCTCCTGTTTCAGAAGCCGCCCCGCGGCCCGGGCCTCCTCGATCCCCTTCTCGGACAGGGGGACGTCGGTCCATCCGGTGAAACGGTTCTCCTTGTTCCAGGCGCTCTCGCCATGGCGTATCAATGCGATCTCGTACACGAAGCATCACTCCCCAGGTCGAAACAAAATCGAAGCGCGACAAGCCGGCGCGGCCTCCGTACCGGGGTCCCCGCGGGGTCCCGTGCCTGCGGGAACCCCGATATGGAGGGCATGAATCAGCTTTCCTGAATCCTCCGGCACTCCAGGTAATAGCGCTTGTCCTCGGCATGGCCGATGGAGAAGCTCTTTTTGGGGAACGGCCCGGAACGGATGATGGACGGGAAGAGCTCGTCCTTCTCCATTCGGGGCAGCAGCGTCGCCGCGCCGCCGGGACGGCCGGCCATCTCCAGCGCCGTATCGTCGTTGTGGATGTAGTCCACCTGGCCGCCGTGAGCGGCGATGTAGCCCTGACTGAACTCCTCCGCGGCGCCGATGAGCTGCCCGATGGTCAGGCCGTTGACCGCAACGCGCTCCTCCCGCCGGCCGGCGACCAGCCGAAGCGTGTGTCCTGCGCCCGACGAACGGCTGCGCTCGGCCCAGAAGGCCCTGGCCGCGTCGATGAAGGTCCCCGCGTCGGTGCCGAACAGCACCTTGTGGATCGGCTCGAAGCCGATGGCGTCGTCATGAATGTTCACCAGCTCCACCAGGCTGAAGCGGGCCGGATGCCCCTCGAGCCGCTCGGGCGGGAGCCCGGCCTTTTTGATCTCCTCCCAGCAGTTCTTCGCCGCGGCAAGGCTGTGGTTGCCGTCCCCGATGGCGAACATCGCCGGGGCCGTTCCCTCGTACCGCTCGCGTATCTCCTGGGTATAGGCGTCCATCTCCCGCTCCAGCGCGGCCGCGTCGCCCCCGGTCACCTGCCAGCCGCGCAGATGGCCGCCCCCGCAGTTGAGGTCGAAATCGTACACGGGCGGGAGCGCCGACTTTCCGGCGTCCAGGGAGCCCAGCACGCCGTTTCGCCTGTCGTCCATCAGCACCATGATGTGCGGCATCTCCAGAGGTGCGTCCCGGCGTACCCTCACGCGCGGCGGCAGGCGCTCCTCCACCGTGCCCTCGGTGGCGCGGATGGGCGAGGCGGACCCGGCGGCGTAGTCGTACGCCTCCAGGTCCAGGGCGACCATGATGCCCCGGCGCACCTTGCCGTCCGACTGCGTGCGCTCCAGATAGACGTAGCTGTGCGGCAGGGTCCGGAAGACGCTGCCGTCGAGGTAGCGCCTCATGGTCGCGTTGATGGTCTTCGCCTCGGCGAACGGGTCGCGCTGGTTCAGGTACGCCTCCGGCAGCATCAGCCGCAGCGTGCTGGGCGCGTCACCGACGTATCGGTCGAGGGCGTCCCAGTACCCCGGCTGCGAGGAAAACTGGTCGCAGGCGATGACGCTCCATTTGCTCATGTCGCAGTTCGCGGGGACGAGGATATCCGCCGGCCTGAATATTTTATCCATCTTGTTCATCCTTACTTGTTCCCTTATGCATCCGTCTGCCTTCCCCGGTGATCAGGAAAAACTTTCCTTTACGATATCCACCAGCTCCGCGCCGATGCGTTTCTGGGCCTCCACGGTGCCGGCGCCGACGTGGGGGGTGCAGGAGACGGAGGGGTGCTGGGCGAGCGTCCAGTTGGGATCCTTCTCGCTGAGCCAGACGTCCAGACCTGCGGCCTTTACCTTGCCGCCGTTCAGGGCCTCCAGCAGCGCCGCCTCGTCCACGTTGCTGCCGCGGGAGACGTTGATGATGACCACGCCGTCCTTCATTTTCGCGATGCTCCCGGCGTCCACCAGCGGTTTGTCGCCGCCGGGCGCACACAGGACGATGATGTCGGACTTCGCGAGCAGCTCGTCCATCGAGACGAAGCGCATGGTCGGGCCCTCCGCACCCTCGGGCTTGTTGCGGTGGACGACGGAGAGGACGTTCATCCCCAGGGCCTGCCCCTTCTCGCCGACCATCCGGCCGATGCGGCCGTAGCCGATCACGCCCATGGTCTTGCCCTCCAGCTCGAAGCCTTTGGAGTAGGCCTTCTTCTCCCACTTGTTCTTGCGCATGGTATGCCCGGCGATGGAGAGGTGCCGTGCGCAGGCGAAGAGCAGCGCGAGGGCCAGCTCCGCCACGGCGTTGGAGGAGGCGCGGGGCGTGTTCCGGACCTGAATGCCCGCCGCCTCGGCGTATTTGACGTCGATGTTGTCCACGCCCACGCCGGCGCGGATGATGAGCTTCAGGCGGCCTCCCTTCGCCGCGTCGATCTGCGGCTGCTTGATCTTCGTGGCGGACCGGATGATCACGGCATCGAAATCCCGAAGCGCCCCGCCCAGGGCGTCCGGCTCGTAGAACTGCTCCACGACCTCATAGCCGTCCTTGCGGAGCTTCGCGACGGCGGCGGCGTCCATCCCATCGGTGACCAGAATTTTCTTAGACATGGAGGTTTCTCCTTTATTCACGGTATGCAGCTGTTCGCTGTGTGGAATTTTTATGGTGGAACGCAGGACCCTAATGTTGGGCTTCGTACTTCCGGAGGAAGTCGACCAGGGCCTCGACGCCCTCCTTGGGCATGGCGTTGTAGATGGAGGCGCGCAGGCCGCCGACGCTTCGGTGTCCCTTGAGGTTGTCGAACCCGGCGGCCTTCGTGGCGGCCACCACCTCCGCGTCCTGCTCCTTGCTGGACGTCACGAAGGGCACGTTCATCAGGGACCGGTCCTCCTTCGCCACCGTGCCGCGGAAGAGCTTGCTCTGGTCCAGGAAATCGTACAGGACCGCGGCCTTCTCCCGGTTGCGCCGGTCCATCTCGGCCAGGCCGCCCATCTTCAGGAGGTACCGGAAGATCTTTCCGCAGCAGTAGATGGCCCAGCAGTTGGGCGTGTTGTAGAGGGAATCGGCGTCGGCGTGGATCTTGTAGCTGAGGTAGGTCGGGACCTTGGGGTCCAGGTCGTCCCGGAGCAGGTCCTCACGGATGATGGCGACGGCCATGCCCGCGGGGCCGACGTTCTTCTGCACGCCGCCCCAGATGAGCCCGTACTTGCTCACGTCGCAGGGGCGGGAGAGGAACATCGAGGACTGGTCGGAGACCAGGACCTTTCCCTTCGTGTCGGGGAGCCTGCGGTAGGTGGTGCCGTGGATGGTCTCGTTCTCGCAGATATAGACGTAATCCGCGTCGGCGGGGACGTCCAGGTTGGAGCAGTCGGGAACGTAGGAGAAGTTCTTGTCCTTCGACGACGCGGAGATCTTCACCGTGCCGTATTTTTGCGCCTCCTTGATGGCCTTCTGGGACCAGGCTCCGGTCTCGATGTAGCAGGCGACGCCGTTCTTCATCAGGTTCATGGGGACCATGGCGAACTGGACGTGCCCGCCGCCCTGGACGAAGAGTATTTTGTAGTTGTCCGGGATGCCCATGAGCTCGCGCAGGTCCGCCTTCGCCTCGGCCAGGATGTCCTCGAAGACCTTGGAGCGGTGGCTCATCTCCATGACGCACATGCCGCTTCCGCGGTAGTTCATCATCTCGGCGGCGATCTCCTCCAGAACGGACTCGGGCATCATGGCCGGACCGGCGGAAAAGTTATACGTGCGACCGTACTTCATAAGAATCGACCTCTTTCCATAAAATTATTTTTTCCGGATGACTCGGATTAGTCGTGGGTCGGGGAGGCGTGAGGCAAGGAAGGGCTGAGGCGAAGCGGGACACCGGACGGAACCCCGCGCCATGGGCCTTGCCGTATGGCTGCGCTCCCCGGCAAATGCAGTCCTTGCATCTCGAGGAAGCGTCAGGTGAAGCCCTGTCGTGCCGCCAGAAATTTCGACATCGGTCTCCCCTCCTTAAGGATAGGATCAGGACCCTCGTGCAACACGGCCGTACTATAGCAGACCATCATATCCCCGGCAAGGGAGAGCTGACGGCGCGCCGCTTTCCGGCGGGATCGCGGCGTTGGGGCAGCGTCGGGGACGCGGGAATTCCCGTTGGCCGTGGATGGTCGCGGAGCGGCTGCCGATCCGCCCTGTCTTATTGACTTGCGTTTCATGGAGGATTATATTTGTACAAGTTTTTCATCTCAAACTATAAAGGAGTGGTTGTCATGAAACTCAGGAAATCCGGCATCGGCGCTCTTCTGCTCGCTTTTCTCCTTGCCCTGCTGGCCCTTGGGGGCTGCGGCGGCGGCTCTTCCGACAGCGGTTCGCCGGGCTTCGACGGCGGCTCCGGCACTGCGGGGGACCCCTACCTGATCGCGAACGCGGACAGCCTGCTGTCCCTCGCCGCGAACGTCAACGGCGGGAAACGGGATGGCTATTCGGGGCGGTACTTCAAGCTGAGCGCCGACATCGACCTCAGGGGCATCAAGTGGACGCCGATCGGCAATATGAACGACCACGAGAAACGATCGACCTTCTTCCGCGGCACCTTCGACGGGGCGGGCCGCACGGTGTCCAACCTGCGCTACGAGACGGACGTCTTCACCGTCGGAGCTGGACTCTTCGGCGTCAGCAGCGGCACGATCAAGGACCTCAACGTCGTCAATGCGTTCGTTCACGTCACTCATCTCCCCGCAGGGGAGAGAAAGTCTGTGGCGATCGGCGGAGTCGTCGGCTACAACCTGGGCGCCGTGGAGAACGTCGCGCTGACCGGCAGCTCCTCCATCCTCGGCCTCAACTGCGTCGGCGGGGTCATCGGCGGCAATAGCCACGGAACGATCCGCAACTGCCGGACCCAGGGCGTCGAGATCGAGCTCATAGGCGACAACAACTTCCCCGACCGCATCGTCCAGGACGACATAGCCGAGGCCGGCGGCCTCATCGTCGGCGGCAGTTTCGGCGGCACGATCAGCGGCTGCACCGCCTCCGGCACGGTGAAGGCCTCCGGGAGGGAGCCGGTCGGCATGGGCGGCATCGGCGGCTGCCTCGAGATGATGGATTCGATCACGAACTGCAGGGCCGACGTAAAGATCGTCACGACGAACGGCGGGCACGCCATCGGCGGCCTGTGCGGCTATTCCGGAACGCACCCGGACAAGGCGAAGCACTCTGTGACCAACTACCCCGCGATCATCGACAACTGCTCCGTGACGATCGACATCGACGCGAAGGATGCGACGCACGTCGGCGGCCTTGTCGGAACGGGTCTTTACTATTACGGCAAGGAGACGGCCTTCAGGATCACGAACTGCTCCGTGTCCGGCACGATCGACGGAGCTGTGACCCCCGGGACGATCCTCGGGCGCACCAACGCGGACAGCTCGTACGACGCGGCGACGAAGGCGAACGCGAAGGTCCTCGTCGACGGCAAGTCCTCGGGGGCGGAGGTCGGCACGACCGGCCGGATGTACGAGAGCGCGGACCAGGGAGACGAATAATCGCTCTTACCGAAGTCCCTGCCGAATTCGCCGTGACATTAACGGAGCGCTTTTGACAAGATTCGGCCCGCTTGGGCCGGATCTTGTAATTCGGCGTCGGCCTGTCCGAGGGGTGACATTATCTCAGATCAACGACAGGCAGCGGCAGACATCTTGACCTTTTTCAAAAAAACGTTAAAATATGTGGGCGTGTTCGGGACGTAGCGCAGTCTGGCTAGCGCATCTGCATGGGGTGCAGGGGGTCGGAGGTTCGAATCCTCTCGTCCCGACCATATTGCGACGACAAGGGCTCTTCCGCAAAAAGCGGAGCGCCCTTTTTTGTTTTTCGTTCCCTCTCCATTCCCTCTCCTTGTATAATAAGTCCGTTCGGTTTCGTGTCCTTCCTTATCATCACCCGCCATGAGGGAAAGGCGTCTTTCCGTCTCCTCGCGGCGGCAAGGGCCGCGTTCGGCGGTTTTTCTCGATAGATATCGAAAAAGGAGTGAAGCGCAATGTCTCTGCCCCATCTGCATGGCTTTCCGGTCCCCTCCCTCTCCGGAGAACAGATCGTCTCCCTGGAGGAGGCGGCGCGCCTGGCCCGCATCGATGCCGTGACCATGGTCGCGGCCGCCAACAGCGGCCATCCGGGCGGCGCGTTTTCCAGCATGGAGATGTTCCTGTCCGTCTACGGCGTGGCGAACCTCACGCCGGAAAACTGCGGAAGCTCGGATCGGGACTACGTCGTCGTCTCGCATGGCCATACCTCGGCCGGGGTGTACGCGGCCCTCGCCGCCTGGGGATTCTTCGACGCCGTTGAGGCCGTCTCCCATTTCCGGAGCTGCGGCAGCGTCTTTCAGGGCCACGTCGAGCGCGACATCCCGGGCGTCGACTGGGGGACGGGAAACCTGGGGCAGGGGCTCTCCGCAGGCGTCGGCTTCGCGCTGGCACAAAGGGCGCGGGGCTGCAAAGGGCGCACCTATGTCCTGATGGGGGACGGAGGGCAGACGAAGGGGCAGCTCGCCGAGGCCCGGCGTATGGCCGTGAAGGAGGGGCTCGAGAACCTCGTCGCCCTGGTCGACTGGAACGGCATTCAGATCTCGGGGAACCTCGACGCGGTGATGCCCTGCAACCTGAAGGCCCTCTGGGAGGCGGACGGCTGGGAGGTCGTGGAGTGCGACGGGCATTCCTTCCAGGCCCTTTACGGGGCGCTGCGCGGCGCGGGGTCCGGGGGACGCCCGACGGTCCTGCTCTGCCGCACGGTCATGGGCAAGAACGGCGGCGCCATGGAGGGGACGCACGAATACCATGGAAAGTCCCCGAAGAAGGATGTCTACGAACAGGTCATCGAGGGGCTGCGGGGCGATCCCGGCGTCCTGGAAAAGGCGCTGGAGCTGCGTGCGGCCCCCTCCCGCTTCACGGGCAGGAAGGTCGAGCCCCTCGTCCCCTCCCTGGACCTGGGAAAGGCCTTCACCTACGACGGGGCGAAGATGGACAACCGCGGAGCCTTCGGCCGTGCTCTGGCCGACGTGGGAAGCCTGAACTGCGGAAAGGAGGGGAGGACGCCCCTGCTGGTGTTCGACTGCGACCTCGCCCCCTCCGTCATGACGGAGGAGTTCCGCAAGGCGTGTCCGTCCGGCTTCGTGCAGTGCGGAATCCAGGAGCACTCCACGGCCACGGCCTCGGGGGCCGCGGCGGCGGCGGGCGTCGTCTCCGTCTGGGCGGACTTCGGCGTGTTCGGCATCGACGAGGTGTATAACCAGCAGCGCCTGAACGACATCAACCACGCGGGCAACAAGACCGTCCTGACCCATGTCGGCCTCGACGTCGGGGAGGACGGGAAGACGCACCAGTGCATCGACTACGTCGGGCTGCTGCGCAACAACTTCGGGTGGAAGCTCGTGGTCCCGGCCGACCCGAACCAGACGGACCGGGCGACGCGCTGGATGCTGGGCACGCCGGGGTGCATCTGCCTGGCGATGGGGCGCAGCAAGGTCGATGCCGTCGTGGATGCGCACGGGGCCCCCGTCTTCGCCGGGGACTACCGCTTCGAGTACGGCCGGGCGGTCCGGGTGCGGCAGGGCGGGATGGGGACGATCTTCGCTCTGGGGTCGATGACCCAGAAGGCTCTTGCGGCCGCCGGGCTCCTGGCCGGGCGGGGGATCGACGTCTCGGTCTGGAGCGTCTCCTGTCCCCTCGAGGTGGACCGGGCCGCCCTCGAGGAGGCCTGCGCCTCGGAGTATGTCCTCACCGTCGAGGACCATCACGTGGGGAGCGGCATGGGGGCGATCATGGCCCTGGAGATGGTTCGCGGCGGATTTTCGGCCTCGGTCCGCTTCGAGGCCATGGGCGTGACCCGTTACGGGGACTCCGGCCCCGCCGCCGAGGTCTACCGCGCGATGGGCCTGAGCCCCGAGGGCATTGCCGGGACCTTCGCCCGCCTGAGGGGCTGAGCGGCGCGTGCGGCTCCGTTCGAGGCAGCGCTGTTTGAAGAGGGACGGATTGTCATGACGGCGCGGCGCATGATGCTTCATATCTGCTGCGCGCCCGACGCGACGGTGCCGATGCGCGAGCTTCAGGCGGAGGGGTGGGAGGTGTCCGGTTTTTTCTACGGCTCCAACATCCATCCTCAGGAGGAGTACCTCCGGCGCCTTGCCGCGCTGCGCACCCTCCGGGACTGCGAGTCCGTGCCCGTAGTCGAGGCCCCCTATCTTCCCAGGAGCTGGTTCGACAGGATGGCCGGCCTGATGGAGGAGCCGGAGGGGGGCCTGAGGTGCACGGCCTGTTTCGCCCTCCAGCTGGAGGCCGCGGCCCTCGAGGCTCGGAGGAGGGGCTATGGGCGCCTGTGCTCCAGCCTGACGATCAGTCCGCATAAGGACGTCCCGAGGATCCTTCGCCTGGGGGCGGAGATCTGCGGCCGCCACGGGCTGGACTGGGAGCCCCGCGTGTGGCGCAAACACGACGGCTTCCTGAGGTCCCTGAAGCTGTCCCGGGAGATGGGGCTGTACCGGCAGAACTACTGCGGCTGTCTTCCGAGCCTTTTGGGGCGGAGCGTGTTTCCCGCAGCGGCGGTCTCCCCCTGATTCCGATTCCGGATCGATCGCATACTTCGTTGTTTTTGCGCACCTTGCTCGACGTACCTCTTTGTACGCCCTCGCTGCGGTTCGCAAAAGCCGCCTTGTCTACGAATGATCTGGAATCGGAATGGAAAAAGCTGAGAGAGATGAGAGGTGTCGGGTCATGCGTCGTCTGGTGGTGGCGGTCAGCAGGGAGTTCGGCAGCGGCGGACGCCTGCTTGGGGAAAGGATTGCGCAGGAGCTGGACCTTCGGTTCTACGACAGGGCGCTGATAGCCCTCGCGGCCCGGGAGAGCGGTTTTGCCCCCGAGGCCTTCGAGGATGCCGAGACCGAGGCGGCGAACAAGTTTCTCTTCAGCCTTTCGATGGGGGGCGGCGCGGTTCGGGACGGCCTGTTCTGGGTCGAGCCGCCCGTGGGAGACCGGCTCTTCATCGCTCAGTCCAAGGTGATCGAGCGCCTGGCGGAGGAGGGCGGGTGCGTCCTCGTCGGGAGGTGCGCCGCGTATCTGCTGCGCAGGGACCCGAACTGCCTGAAGGTCTTCGTGCATGGAGAGAGGGAGGACCGTCTGAGTCGAATCGTCTCGCAGTACGGGGTCCCGGAGGCCGGCGCCGAGGACCTGCTGAACCGTATGGATCGCGGGCGGGCCAACTACTACGAGCATTATACGACGTCGAAATGGGGCGACGTCCACGATTTCGACCTCGCCGTGAACACGACGTCCCTGGGGCTGGAGCTTGCGGCGGGGGTGATCCGCCTGGCCGCGGAGGCGAGGATGCGCAGGGCGGAGTGAGCCCCTTCGTCGTCGCATCCTCATAGGGAATCATATAAACGTTCCCCGCGGAAGGGCCCCGAACCGAAGGGCCTTCCCACGGGGAATCGTTTTGTCCCCTTTCCTCGGTTCAAAAGGGGAACGGTTCAAAAGGCGGCGACGCGCTCTCCGATCCTGCCGGACAGGGTGCGGACCTCCTGCGCTTCCGCCTCGAAACCGGAGCGCCCCATCAGTCCGTAGGTATAATTCTTGCCCTGCTCGACACCGGGCTGGTCGAACGGGTCCACCTCCATGAGGTAGCCCGTCAGGGCCGTTACGTACTCGTAGAACTGGATGAGCGCCCCCAGCCGGAAGGCGTCCAGGGTCGGGATGGAGAGCGAGACGACGGGACGGCCGACCTTGTGCAGCGCCGCCGCCGTGGCCTCGGCCTCGAAGTTCCTCAGCGTGTCCATCGATTTCCCGTACAGGTAGGAGAGCTTGTCGAAGGATCTCTCGGCCGCGGCCGGCAGGGCGATGTCCCCCTTGCCCTGGTCCACGGTGAGGATGGTGTAGAACTTGTCGTCCGGCCCCGAGGTGTAGAGCTGGATCTGCGAGTGCTGATCGATGGCGCCCAGAGCGCGCACGGGCGTGGACCCCCTGCCGTCCTTGCCCAGGGACTCGCCCCAGAGCTGCGCGAACCACTCCCCGAATCGCTCCAGGGGGTCGGCGTAGGCCATCAGGACGTTGATGTTGCGCCCTCTGTCCATGTGCATGAGGTTGAGCCCGGCCAGGACCCAGGCCGGGTTCTCCAGGACCGAGGCGGACCGGCTCAGCCGCGCGTCGAGCTCGCGGGCCCCCTGCAGGAGCTCCTTGCAGTCGATGCCGAGCGCCCAGGCCGAGAGGAGCCCGACGCAGGACAGAACGGAGAAGCGTCCCCCGACGTCCTCGGGAAGCACCAGGCTCTTGCACCCGGTCTCCTCGACGAAGGGACGGAGGATCCCCTTCTCCTTGTCCGTCACCACGACGACCCGCTCGCGGGCCGATGCCTCTCCCAGCGTGTCCCTCAGCTTTTCCCAGAAGAAGAGGAAATTCGCGGCCGTCTCCGCCGTGCTTCCCGATTTGCTGACGACGACGACGGCGGTGCTCTCCGGATTGATGAGGTCCCAGATGGCGCGGTTCTCGGCGGAGTCCACGTTGTCGGCCATAAAGAAGCGCGGCGCGTTGCGCTTCGAGGAGGGCAGCTCGTTCCAGAAGGAGGGGAGGAGGGCGTTGTGGAGCATGAGGTTGCCCAGTGCGGACCCCCCGATCCCCACCTGGACGATCGATTCGCGGGTGGCCAGCCAGCGGGCCAGAGTCTGAACGGCGTCGACGTTGCGCCCCGGGAGGTCCATCCAGCCGAAACCCTGCTTGCCCGCGGCCGCGTTTTCCCTCAGCCAGGCGTCCCCCGCCCGGAGCCTGGGCGTCAAAGCGTCGATATCCGCAAAGGCGACGGCCCTGCCCCCTCCCGTGAGTGCCGCGCCGTAGGCCAGCGACAGCAAGGATTTTTCCTGCATTAGGACCCCTCCTCGTCTGAATCGAAAACGTCGTCGAAAGAATGCGCCTGCCGCTCCCTGTCGGAGCCCGCTCGTTCAACGGGATAACCGTGTTTTACTTTCGTATCTTAGCATAATCGAGGCCGAAAAACAGCCTCGGGAATGCGCCGTACTCGAGTGTGGAGGAATTATACCTCGTTGCATTGTATTTTTGCTGCACTTGAGACATTTTCTACACCCTTCATCAATTGCAAAAAATCATTTCATCGGAACGGTTTTCCTCGTTTTTCGCCCCTTCCCTCGAGAAAAGAGCGGGCAAGCAAACCTTGTCTTATTGAGAAAAAAGGCTTATCATTAAGAGGAGGGATTGTGGGTTTCCGTATTGTCAGACAGGATAATTGAGATCCGAAGTACTGAATCCGTTCCGCTTAATCGGGACGTCAAAAAATTTTTGAAGGAGATGCGGACGTACGGCGTCGGAGTTTTTCCTTCAGGATGTTCGGGTTTGCGGTACGCCCTTGTCCCGGAGCAGAGGGCGCACCGTCGTGAAAATACCTTTATTTCACTATCGCGAGGGGGAAGGTTATTTGCATACGATTCTGGAAAAAAGGCAGCTCTCTCATGACCTTGAGAGGGGGCAGAGCGTCTACTACTTCAAGGTGACGGCGCCGGAGATCGCACGGAACCGAAAGGCGGGGCAGTTTATCATCTTCCAGATCGATCGGGACCTGGGAGAGAGGGTGCCCTTGACCATCGCGGACGCCAACGCGGAGGAGGGCTGGATCGCCATCGTGTTCCAGACGGTGGGGGCGACGACGCTCAAGCTGTCGCAGCTTGAGGTGGGCGACGAGATCCCCGTCCTCCTTGGGCCTCTCGGAAGCCCCACCCACATCGAGAAGATAGGGACGGTCGTCTGCGTGGGCGGCGGCATCGGCGTTGCGCCCATGCATCCTATCGTGCAGGCCCACAAGAAGGCGGGCAACAAGGTCATCGCCATCATCGGGGCCCGGTCCAAGGACCTGGTCATCTTCGAGGATGAGATGCGGGCCATCGCGGACGAGGTCATCGTCGTCACGGACGACGGCTCCTACGGGCGCAAGGGCCTGGTGACCGATCCGCTGAAGGAGCTCTGCGAGGGCAAGGACGGACACGCCATGCCCAACGAGGTGGTCGCCATCGGGCCTCCCATCATGATGAAGTTCTGCGTGGCCACCGCGAAGCCCTTCGGCGTTCCCATCACCGTATCCCTGAACACGATCATGATCGACGGCACGGGCATGTGCGGCGGCTGCCGCGTCTCCGTCGGGGGCGAGACGAAGTTCGTCTGCGTCGACGGCCCGGAGTTCGACGGCTACAAGGTGGACTTCGACAACATGATGACGCGCATGGGGGCGTTTCGCGCCAGGGAGCAGGAAGAATACCACAAGTGCCGCATTGGCTTGGACGCGAAGGCGGGGGCATGACGATGGAACACAAGACGACCGAAATGTTGGCACAGGAGGCCGAGAAGCTCTGGGGCGGAATTCAGGGCAAGACGCTGACCCCCAAGGACAGGGCGGCCATCCCGCAGCAGGATATGCCGTCGCGGGATCCGGTCAAGAGGGCCCGCGAGATGGGGGAGGTGGCGCTGGGCTACACGGAGACGCAGGCCAGGGTCGAGGCGGAACGCTGCCTGAACTGCAAGAATCAGCCCTGCGTGAAGGGCTGCCCCGTGGGGGTCCACATTCCGGACTTCATCTCGCACATTCAGAAGGGCGATTTTAAGGCCGCCGTGGACACCATCAAGGAGACGAACCTCCTTCCGGCGATCTGCGGTCGCGTCTGCCCTCAGGAGAAGCAATGCCAGAGCTTCTGCACGGTGGGCAAGATGCTGAAGTCCGTCGAGAAATCCGTCGCGATCGGGCGCCTTGAGCGTTTCGTCGCGGACTGGGAGCGAAACAACGACAAGACCACCGTCCCCACGCCGGCCGCTCCGACGGGTAGGAGGGTCGCCGTCGTCGGTTCCGGCCCGGCCGGGTTGACCGTGGCGGCGGACATCCGCAGGGCGGGACATGACGTCACGGTCTTCGAGGCGCTCCAGAAGCAGGGCGGCGTGATGGTCTACGGCATTCCCGAGTTCCGTCTTCCGAAGGAGATCGTGGCCAAGGAGGTCGAGAATCTCAGGAAAATGGGCGTGAAGTTCGAGACGAGCTTCCTGGTGGGACGCACGGAGACCCTGGAGCAGCTCCTCGACTCCGAGGGGTACGACGCCGTGTTCATCGGGACGGGCGCAGGGCTCCCCAAGTTCCTGAACATCGAGGGGGAGAACCTCACCGGCGTCTTCAGCGCCAACGAGTACCTCACCCGCGCCAACCTGATGAAGGCCTACGACACGGAGGGGGCGGACACCCCGCTCTATCAGGCGAAGCGCGTGGCCGTCTTCGGCGGCGGCAACGTCGCGATGGACGCGGCCCGCATGGCCTACCGCCTTGGGGCGGAGAAGGTCTACTGCATCTACCGCCGCACCCGCGCGGAGATGCCGGCCCGCGCCGAGGAGGTGGAGCACGCCTTCGAGGAGGGCGTCGAGTTCCTCTTCCTGAAGAATCCCACCCGTTTCATTCCCCTTGAGACGGAGGACAGGGCCCTGAAAGGGCGCGTCGCGGGGGTCGAGCTGCTGGAATACGAGCTGGGGGAGCCCGATGCGTCGGGCCGCCGCAGCCCGGTGGCAAAGCCCGGCACGGAGCACGTGCTGGAGATCGACGCCGCAGTCGTCGCGCTGGGCAACGAATCGAACCCCCTGATGGCGAAGACGACGAAGGGGCTGAACGTCAACAAGCGCGGCAACATCATCGTCGAGGAGGAGACGCAGAAGACCAGCCTGGACAAGGTCTGGGCCGGCGGCGACATCGTCCTGGGCGCGGCCACCGTCATCCTGGCGATGGGCGAGGGGCGCAAGGCCGCCGCGAGCATCAACGAGTACCTGGCGGGGCTGGGCAGCAAGTAGCCGTATTCCTTCATCCCTGAGCGAGGGCGCCGGGGGGCTCTTCCGCGCCCTCCGACGGTCGGATCCCTTGCCGATGAAGGAGGGGCCGCCCCCGTCATCACGAAAAAAGGACCAAACAGCCAAAAGATCGAGGAGGCCGAGGGTACCCTTGGCCTCCTCTCTTCATAAGGTACAATACGCTCATCCGCTGTCGCATTGAACGATGGAGAAAGGAGTGTATGGCAATGAGGCTGGCAAAGCGCCACGAGAATCTGCGCCCCTCGGGAATGGTACGCATGTTTCAGGCGATCGAGAGAATGGAGGGGGTGCTGAACCTCAGCATCGGCGAGCCGGATTTCGATACGGAACCGGATATCGTCGAGGCTGCGGCAAAAGCCGCCAGGGATGGATTCACCCATTATCCGCCCCTTCAGGGATTTTACGACGTACGCGAGGCCGTGTGCCGCTACTGGGAGCGCCATCACGGTTTGAAGTCGAAGCCGGAGGAGGTCTACATGGCCGTCGGGGCCATGCAGGTGCCGCACCTGGCCTTCGGGGCGCTGCTCGATCCCGGGGATGAGGTGCTGCTCGTGGAGCCCTGCTTCCCTCCCTATTTTTCACAGGTGGAGGGCAACGGAGGGATCCCCGTCGCGGTTCCGACGCGGGAGGAAAGCGGCTTCGCCCCGACGGTCGAGGATCTGAGACGTGCCGTCACGCCCAGGACGAGGGGGCTGCTCCTGAATTCGCCCTGCAACCCCTCGGGGCGGGTCGTGCCGCGCGCCCAGCTCGAGGAGATCGCCGCGTTCGTGCAGGAACACGATCTTTTTGTCCTCAGCGACGAGATCTACGAGTCCCTGGTCTTCAGCGGGGAACACGTCTGTCTGGCGACCCTGCCCGGAATGCGCGAGCGGACCCTCACCATGGGCGGCCTGTCCAAGAGCCACTGCATGACGGGCTGGCGGCTGGGGTATGCCATCGGCCCCGAGGAGGTCATGCGCACCATGACGCTGATCTCGGCCGTGCAGACCTACGGGCTGAACACCCTGGGGCAGAAGGCCGCGCTTTACGCTCTCGACACTCAGGATGCAAAGCTCCTGGAGCGGCGTGCGGTCTTTGCGGACCGGATGGCGGCCGTGGCCGAACGACTGAACTCCATGAAGGGGATCCGCTGTCATCGCGCGGAGGGGGCGTTCTATCTCTTCCCGAACATCTCGGGAACGGGGCTCTCGAGCGAGGACTTCTCCTGGAGGCTGCTGGAGAGCGCAAAAGTTGCGACGATCCCGGGCAGCGCCTTCGGGAGGAGCGGGGAGGGGTATGTTCGGATCGCCTGCACGCAGTCGCGGGATACCCTGATGCGGGCCATGGACGCGCTTGAGGGTTTCGTGAAGGCCCTGTAGGCCTTTTTGCCGGGGGCGGGCCGATCAGGGCGCAACCCGGATGCGTCCCGTCCCCTCCGTAAGCGTTCCGATGAGGGCCGAACGCTCGAAGCCGTTCTCCCGGCAGAAGCGCAACAGCGAGTCCGCCTGATCGGGAGCCACGGCCAGCAACAGCCCCCCGGAGGTCTGGGCGTCGTAGATCATGTCCAGGGAGGCGAGCGTCGGGGAAAAGGTCTCCGAGATGTCCACCTGCTTCTCGTAAGCCTCCCGGTTCCTGTAGGCGCCCTCCGGGACCAGCCCCATGTCCGCGAGCTCCGGAACTCCGCCGAGGACCGGAATTTGCGACAGGGAGAGCTCGCAGTCCACGGTGCTCTCGCTGAGCATGTCCAGGATGTGCCCGACGAGCCCGAAGCCCGTGACGTCCGTCCCCGCATGGATGCTTCGGTGCAGCGTCCCGGAGAGCCTGAGGGGGAGGTCGTTGAGGGTGGTCATCCATCGCATGGCCTCTTCGGCCGTCCGGGGGTCCTCGACCATCCCCGCCTTGATCGCCGTGACCGCGACGCCCGTGCCGACGGGCTTCGTCAGGAGGAGCCGATCCCCCGGCCGCCCTCCGACGGTGCGCCATATTGCGTCCCGGTCCACTTCGCCGTAGACGACGAGGCCGTATTTGGGCTCCTCGTCCTGGACGCTGTGGCCGCCGACGAGGAACGCGCCCGAGGCGCGCGTCCTCTCGAAGCCCCCCTCCAGCACCTTCTTCAGAACCTCCAGCCCGAGGACCTTCGAGGGGAAGCCGACGACGTTCAGGGCCACGATGGGACGGCCCCCCATCGCGAACACGTCGCTGATGGAGTTGGCCGCGGCGATCTGTCCCCAGACGTAGGGATCGTCGGATACGGGCGTGATGAAATCGACGGTGAGGACGCCCAACCGGCGCTCGTCGATCGTCCAGAGGGCCGCGTCCTCGCCGCCGCTCCACGTCGCGAGGACCCGGTCGCTCTCGACATGGGGGATCTCCGCCAAAACCTGAGCCAGGTCCGCCGGACCTATTTTGGCGGCTCACCCGCTGGTTCGGGACATCTCCGTCAGGCGCTTCAGGGCGGCCTGTTTGTCCCCGCAGGCCGCGCGCCGGTCGTTACAGGACATCGTCGCACAGGTTGGCGCCCAGACGGCGCTCCAGATCGGATGGCGCGGAGACGGGGAGGAGCAGCATGAGCTTGCTCATCAGCGCCTCGCGCGTCATGTTGCGGGCCGACAGAACCCCCAGGTCCAGCGCTCGCCGGCCGACCTCGTAGACCGCGGGGTCGGTCCCCCCGAAGGGCGCCTGCCCCCGGAGCACGAAGGGGATTCCCCTGGCGATTCCCCGTTCGATGGCGGGCAGAAGGTTCTCCCCCATGAAGGGCACGCCGCCAAGCCCATAGCCCTCCAGGACGACGGCCTTGGGTCCGGTGTCCGCGACGGCGTCCAGGAAACGGGCCGGGAGCCCGGGAAAGATCGGGACGAGGGCGACGTTCGTCTCGACCGCCGGGGACGGCCCCCAGGGCCGCTCGGCCGACAGGGCCGGGACCTGGGCCGTGAGCCAGGCAATCTTGTGGGTCCCCCGGTCCCTCATCTCCCCGAGGAAAGGGTAGTCCACGCCGACGAAGGCGTTTTTCCTGCGGCTGTCGATCTTGGTGATCCGGGGGCCGTGGAGGAGCAGGCCCGCGAAGGCGACGGAGACGCCCCGGCGCTTGTACATCGCCAGCTGCAGCGCGAAGTGGAAGGCCGCGTAGATGTTCTCCGAGACGTCGCTGTCGGGGACCTCGGCGGAGAGCATGGAGCCGGTGAGGACGACGGGGACGGGGACGTCGTTCAGGAGGTAGGACAGCGCGGAGGCGGTCCACGCCATGGTGTCCGTGCCGTGGAGCATCACGATGGCGTCCGAGCGCGCGGCGCTGTCCCGAACGCAGTCGGCCATGACGAGCCAGTCGGAGGGATGCATGTTGGAGCTGTCCTTGGACATCAGATCGACGACGGCGACGTCATGCTCGAAGCCCATCAGGCCGGGACAGACGCGGAGCAGCTGCTCCCCCGCGAGGCCGGGTTGGAGGCCCCGGTCGGACTCCACGGACGCGATGGTCCCGCCGGTGGTCAGTAGTGAAATTTTCATGGCTGAATCCCTCCTGCTGAAGTAGGGAAAACGATACGAGCATCGTAACGGCACGCCGTCGGGTACGCCAGCGGAAAATCGCCGATGTTGCGGACCGGAAAGGCTGCATCGCCCCCGCCGTTTCGGCTATCGCCCGTTTTTCCCCTCCGTTTTCGGGCGGTCCTCCGTGATGCGGGCCACCCACAGAACGCCGCCGTCCTCCCCGACGACCTCGACAAGCTCTCCGGGAAGGAGCTTTTGCGGATCGCGGGTCCGCGCGGGCAGCTCCACGCGCCCGGCCCGGGTGTCGGCCATGACCTTGCCCTGTCCCCCGCCCGAGCCTGCGATGGCGATGTAGACGGATGCCCGGGAGCCGATCAGGTTGTTCAGCTTCAGGCTGCCGTCCTCCTGAAACCCGAGGAACGTCCTGATCAACAGGAGCGAGGCGAGGACGAAGACCACGCCGGCCGCGATGCCGAAGGCCGAGGAGAGCCCCGGCGCGACGCCGGACAGGAGGCTCGCCAGGGTCACCCATCCGTAGCCGATGAAGAAGCCCACGAAGTTGCGCAGGGAAAGGTAGCCGGAGAACCCCGACGCATGGTCGTGGATCTCTCCGTAGTCGAAGTCCGTGTCGGGAGAATCCGCGTCTCCGCCGTCCTCCCCCATGCCGAGGGTCTGCAGGAGAAAGATTGCGGAGGCGAGAGCCCCTATGGCCGCGTGCGTCCACTCCCAGGGCGTCATTGGGCTTTATCCGCGCTCCCGGGGGCCGGTCGGTGGGGAGGCTTCTCTTCCTCCCTGCGTCCCAGAAGCCCGGGGCCGATGACGCCGGTCATCTTGAGCAGGTCCTGCAGCGGAGGCAGGCTGGTCGCGTAGTCGCGGACGAGGCCGGAGATGGAGTTTCCGCCCCCCGCGCCCCCGTCCCAGACGGTGACCTTGTCGATCTTGAAGTTCGAGATGGCCTTTGCCTGAATTTCCATCATCGCGGGGACGCGATCCGCCATCATCAGCAGGAACGCGGCGTTCGCGTCGCCGCCGGAGGCCTCCACCAGCTTCCGGATACCCTCGGCGTTCGCCTCGAAGATGGCCCTCATTCCCTCCGCGCGGCCCAGCATCTCGTTCTTGATGCGCTCTCCCTCGCCGAGTCCCTCACGCCGCTGCTGCTCCATCAGGGCCTCCGCCGCAATGATCCGCTGCTGTTTCTCCGCCTCGGCGGCCGGGATCGTATTGGCCAGCTGAGCGGCCTTGTCGCGCTCCTTTCGGGCGACCTCCGCCTCGAGCTCGGCCTCGTAGGCGATGCGCCGGGCCTCCGCCTGCGTCGTCTTCTCCGCCACGGTCCCGCGCTTGTCCGCCTCGGCGACCTTCTCGCGCAGCTCCGCCTCGGACTGGGCCTTGACCTGCCTGGCGATGTTCTCGCCCTTTACGGCCTCCGCCTCCGCGGAGGCGACGCCGATGCGCTGTTCCTTCTCGGCCTCGGCCACGCCGATCCTTTGTTCCTTGTCGGCGGAGGCGACGCCGACGATCGCCCGCGAGTTTGCCTCGGCGACGCCGATACGCTGTTCCTTCTCGGCCTCGGCCACGCCGATGGACTGCTCCTTTTCGGCCTTGGCGACGCCGATGCGCTGCTCCTTGCCCGCAAGGCTGATGGCGATGTTCTTCTCCTTCTCGGCCTCGGCCACGCCGGTCTGTCCCTTCTTCTCCTGCTCGGCGACGTCGATGCGGGCCTGGTTGATGGCCTCGGACGCGGCCTTCTGTCCCAGGGCCTTGATGTAGCCCGATTCGTCGTCGATGTCCTTGATGTTGACGTTGATGACCCGCAGGCCGACCTTCGCGAGCTCGACCTCAACGGACTCCATGACGGCGGACTGGAATTTCTCCCGGTCCTTGTTGATCTCCTCGATGTTCATGGTGGCGATGGTGGCGCGGAACTGACCGAAGATGATGTCCTCGGCCACCTTGCGGACATCCGAAAGGTTGAGGCCCAGCAAACGCTCGGCGGCGTTTTTCATGATCACGGGCTCCGTGCTGATGCCCACCGTGAAGGTCGAGGGGGCCGCAATGCGGATGTTCTCCCTCGAAAGCGCGCCCTGAAGCGGAATCTCGATGGAGATCGGGGTCAGGTCGAGATAGGCGTAGTCCTGGAAGAGGGGCCAGACGAAGGCGGCGCCGCCGTGGATGCACCGGGCCGAGCCCTCTCCCGTCTTTCCGTAGATGACGAGAATCCTGTCCGAGGGGCAGCGCCGGTAACGCCTGAGCATGGCGAAGAAGGTCAGAAACAGGAACGCAGTCAGCAGAACGATGAAAACGAGCACTACGGGCATTTCGACCACTCCTTTTACGAGAGATTTCGAACTCGGGTTCGGGGAAAAACGGATCGAATCCGCTTCGATATGCCTCAGGACAGACGGTTTGCGCTTCCTCAGACGGTGCTCTGCATCGCGGCCATTGCCGCGCCGACCAGGCCCGCTCGGTAGCCCAGGGTACATTGGGTCAGCCGGGTGAAGCGTTCTCCTCGGCCGCCGTAGACCTCGGCGTAGACCTTTTGGCGCAGGGGGGCCAGCAGCCGGTCGCCCTGTCTTCCCACGCCTCCGCCGATGCCGACGACCTCGGGCTGGAGGCCGTTGACGATGTTCGTCACGCCGCAGGCGAGATAGTCCACGTACTCGTCCACCACGCGGAGCGCCGCGGCGTCGCCCCGCTCCGCCGCGGCGAAGGCGGGGTGTCCTCCGACCCGGCCCTCCCCCTCGGCCAGAGCGTTCATGAGGCTCTCGGGATGCGCGGCCATGGCCTCGCGCGTCATGTCGATCAGCCCCGTCGCCGAGGCGTAGGCCTCGAGGCAGCCGCGCGATCCGCATTTGCACGCCAGCCCGTCGGCGTGGACCGTGGTGTGCCCGACCTCGCCGGCCCAGCCGTGGGCGCCCCGGATGGGCGCGCCGCGGTCCATGATGGCGCCGCCCACCCCCACGTCGCCGAAGATGTACAAGAAGGCGCCGTCGGCCAGGAGCTTGCCGGGGCGCTGGTAGGCGGCCGTGAGGCTCTGGAGGTCGGCGTCGTTGCGGGTGAGGGTGGGGATGTCCAGCGCATCCCACTCCCGGCCGAGCATCGCCAGGGGGTCGAGGTCCGACCACCCCAGGTTGGGGGCGATCAGGAGGCGCTGGTCGTGGGCGTTGAGCAGGCCGGGTATGGCCAGGCGCGCGCCGATTACCTCCGTGCCGGTGGCGCGCAGGTTCGTCGCCATCGCGGCCGCGGACCTGCCGAGCAGGCGCAGGGTCCCCGCCGGATCGGACTCCACGTCGGCGTTGTCGAGGCGGAACTCCGCCAGGGTGTTCCCGCCCAGGTCGAGCGCCCTGCCCGCGACGAAGTGGACGTTGACCTCGAGCCCCAGTGCCGCGATCGTCCTGGCTGCCGGGGCGATCGGCGTTCCCGGGCGCCCCCGGCCGGTGGCGCCGCTCGGGTCCTGCTCGCGGGCGAAGCCGGAGTCGAGGAGGTCCTGGATGAGGCGGGAGACGGTCGCGCGCCCGAGTCCGGTCGCCGAGGCGAGGGCGGCGCGGGTGGGGGGCGCGTCGGCGGCGTAGATGGTGCGGCTGAGCAGCGCCAGGTTCTGGTGGCGCACGTTGGCGTGGCCGACGGCTCCTCCGCCGGCGAATCCGTAGTCGAGGGGGGAACGCAGGGGTGCCATGAGAACGAGGTTAGTTCATGAACAATATGATTGTGCGAAAATCAGTTGACACACTCCTCATTGCTGTTATAGTTTCGACGTAGAACATTATTCGGTGTTCGTCTCAACCGCCAACCGTCACGCCCCGATGGACACGCAGCGCCGCGTTCCGGGGCGGCGGAGTGAGGAAACGATACAGGTGACCAGGTTCAAGTACACAGTCGGCCCGTGGAACGTCGCCGAGGGGACCGACGTCTACGGGCCGCCCACCCGCCAGCCGCTGGCCATGCGCGAGAAGGTCGCGCGCTTCGCGGAGATGGGGTTCTCGGCCATCCAGTTCCACGACGACGACGCTATGCCCGACATCGCCTCGAAGCCCGTCGCGCAGATCGAGGACGAGGCCCACGAGCTGCGCGCCCTCCTCGACTCCCTGGGCGTGGGCTGCGAGTTCGTCGCCCCCCGCCTCTGGTTCGACCCCGCCTTCAAGGACGGCGCGTACACCGCCCCGAAGAAGGAGGACTGGGAGCGCGCCATGTGGAGGACTGAGCGCTCCATAGACATCGCGAACATCCTCGGGGCCGACCTCGTCGTCCTGTGGCTGGCGCGCGAGGGAACACTGTGCATGGAGTCGAAGCCGCCGGTCGCCATGATCCGGCAACTCGTCCGCTCCCTCGACCGGATGCTGGCCTACGACGACCGCGTCCGCATCGCCATCGAGCCCAAGCCGAACGAGCCGATCGACCGGTCGTACGTGGGGACCGCCGGCCACGCGATCGCCCTGGGGGATATGACGGCCGACCCGTCGCGCTGCGGAATCCTGGTCGAATCCGCCCACTCGGTCCTGGCCGGGCTGGACCCCACCCACGACATGGCCTTCGGCCTCGCCTCCGGGAAACTGTTCTCGGTCCACCTCAACGACCAGAACGGCATGAAGTTCGACCAGGACAAGATCTTCGGCTCCGAGTCGCTGCGATCGGCCTTCAACCAGATCAAGCTCTTGGTGGACAACGACTACGGGTCGAACGGCGAGTGCATCGGGCTCGACGTGAAGGCGATGCGCTCGACGGGCGACCGCTTCGGCTTCAAGCACCTGGAGAACTCCCTGCGCGTCGTGCGGCTGATGGAGGACAAGGCAGCCCTCTACGACCAGTCCGTTGTTGACTCGCTCGTCGCCGAGGACGACTACGAGGGGCTCGAGATGTACATCCTCGAGCTGCTCCTCGGGGTCTGAAACGGCCAACCGGCCCGCCCCTCGCAGGCGGATGCCACCACTCACCGGAACACGTCGCGGACGCGCGCAGGGGGCGGCGGGCAGCACCACTCGCACAACAGCACCACGACCGCGCGGACCACCATTGCAGGTGCGCGGACCGCTCGGGGCTTCCGCTCGGGCTCTGCGGCACCGCATTCGCACACACCCACCACGAACGGCGGCGGCCACGGACCGCCGCGGCAACGATGCCAGGAGAGCACACCATGAAACTCATCAGACTATTCGCAGCGGCCGCCACGTGCGCCATCGCCCTCGCCGGACTCGGGGCGTGCAGCTCCGAGCGCGGGGGCACCGGCACCGGCGGCACGGGAGGGGCCAGCGCCTCGGACACCCTCGTGGGGATCGCGATGCCCACGAAGTCCCTGGAGCGGTGGAACCGCGACGGCTCCCACCTGGAGGAGATCCTCAAGGGGAAGGGCTACCAGACGTCCCTGCAGTACGCGGACAACAAAGTCGATCAGCAGATCACCCAGATCGAGAACATGATCACCCAGGGGGCCAACATCCTCGTCGTCGCCTCGATCGACGGCACCGCCCTGGGGCCGGTCCTGCAGAAGGCGGCCAACGCGGGCATCAAGGTCATCGCCTACGACCGCCTCATCAACGCCACTGAGAGCGTCGACTACTACGTGACCTTCGACAACTACAAGGTCGGCCAGTTGCAGGGCGAGTACATCAAGCAGCAGGTGGCGTCGATGACGCCGCCCGTCTACCTGGAGCCCTTCGCGGGGTCGCCCGACGACAACAACGCGAAGTACTTCTTCTCCGGGGCGTGGGACGTCCTGCTCCCGCTCGTGGAGGACGGAACGCTCGAGGTGCGATCGGGCAAAGCCCCCAAGGCCAACGACGAATGGCAGTCCATCGGAATCCTCGGATGGAGCTCGGACGACGCGCAGGCCGAGATGGAGAACCGCATCAACTCCTTCTACTCCGACGGCACCAAGGTGGACGTCGTCCTGTCGCCCAACGACTCCCTGGCCCTGGGCATCGCGCAGGCGCTCGAGGGCTCCGGCTACACGCCGGGATCCGACTACCCCCTGCTCACCGGCCAGGACTGCGACAAGGCGAACATCAAGAACGTGATCGCCGGGAAGCAGGCGATGGACGTGCTGAAGAACACCGAGCTCGAGGCGGAGCAGACCGCGTTGATGATCGACCAGATCGTGTCCGGCCAGCAGGTCGACATCAACGACACCACCACGTACGACAACGGCGTGAAAGTGGTCCCCACCTACCTGCTGACGCCCCAGACCGTCACGAAGGACACCGTCAAAGAGGTCCTCGTGGACTCGGGCTACTACACGGCGTCGGACATCGGACTCGAGTGAACCAATGGCCCTGCGGTGCGCCGGGTCACGCTCCCCGGCGCACCCTGAGGTTGGGAGAACCCCATGACAGAGCAACCACAATCCGCCGTCATATTGAAGATGGAGGACATATCCAAGGACTTCCCGGGGGTCAAAGCGCTCTCGCACGTGACATTCGACGTCCGGGAGAACGAGATCCACGCGATCTGCGGGGAGAACGGCGCCGGAAAGTCAACCCTCATGAAGGTGCTCTCCGGTGTCCACCCCTACGGGTCCTACGGGGGCAGGATCCTCCTCGACGGACACGAGGCCACCTACCGCTCCGTGAAGGACTCCGAGAAGGACGGCATCGTCGTCATCCAGCAGGAACTGGCGCTCTCGCCCCACCTGTCGATAGCGGAGAACATCTTCCTCGGCAACGAGCGCGCCACCCGCGGCATCATCGACTGGGACCGCACCAACGCCGAGGCCAAGGAACTCATGGCGGAGGTCGGACTCGACGAGTCGCCCTCGACGAAGGTCAGCGACGTCGGCGTCGGCAAACAGCAACTCGTCGAGATCGCCAAGGCGCTCGGCAAAGAGGTCCGCGTCCTCATCCTGGACGAGCCCACGGCCGCCCTCAACGACGATGACTCCCAGAAGCTGCTCGACCTCATCGTCGGGCTCAAGCGGAGCGGGATCTCGTGCGTCATCATCTCGCACAAGCTGTCGGAGATCCGGGCGATCGCCGACCGCGTCACCGTCATCCGCGACGGGCAGACCATCAGGACCCACGACGTGCGCGCCGGCGGGACGATCACAGAGGACGTCCTCATCCGCGACATGGTCGGGCGCGCGATGGAGAACCGGTTCCCCGACCGCGAGCCGCACATCGGCGACGAGGTCCTCCGCGTGGAGAACTGGTCTGTTGTGAACCCTGTCACCGGCCGTCGCGCGCTGCACGACGTGTCCTTCACCGCCAGGGCCGGGGAGATCGTCGGGATCGCCGGACTCATGGGAGCGGGCCGGACCGAACTGGCCATGAGCCTCTTCGGGCGCTCATGGGGCCGATACGAGTCCGGGGACCTCTACCTGCGGGGCGAGCGGATCGAGGTGGCGTCCGTGAAAGCGGCCATCAAGGCGGGGATCGCCTACGCCTCGGAGGACCGGAAGCGCTACGGGCTCAACTTGATCGCCTCGATCAAGCACAACGCGACGTCGGCGTCGATGGACCGCGTCTCCACGGCGGGCGTCATCTCCGACATCACGGAGTACCAGCTGGCCGAGGCGCAACGGGCGAAGACCCGCACGAAAGCGCGCTCCGTGGATGTTGTGGTCGGGACCCTGTCCGGAGGCAACCAGCAGAAGGTCGTGCTGTCGAAGTGGCTGCTCACAGAGCCTGATGTGCTCATCCTGGACGAGCCGACGCGCGGCATCGACATCGGCGCGAAGTACGAGATCTACACCCTCATCAACGAGCTGGCCGACGCGGGCAAAGCCGTCGTGGTCATCTCCTCGGAACTGGTGGAGCTGCTGGGCCTGTGCGACCGCATCTACACCCTGAGCTACGGGCGCATCACCGGCGAGGTGGAGCGCGCGGACGCCACCCAAGAAATCCTCATGTCCCACATGATGCAAGAGAGCTGAAGGAGAGCATGCCGTGAGCACACAAACCGCAGAAGCCGCGGCCCGGTCCGAAAGGGCCTCGTGGCTGAAGAGAATCGACCTCGGCCAGTACGGGATCACGCTGGCGCTGGTCGCGGTCGTCGTATTCTTCGAGGTGATGACCGGCGGGAGGCTGCTTCGCAGCAACAACGTCGCCTCCCTGATCCAGCAGAACGCCTACGTCATCATCATGGCGATCGGCATGCTGATGATCATCATCGCCGGCCACATCGACCTGTCCGTCGGATCCCTCATCGCCTTCATCGGCGGTGTGCTGGGGATCGCGATGGCGCAATGGAACCTGCCGTGGGGCCTGGCCGTCGTGCTGGCGCTCGCGATCGGCGTGGCCGTGGGAGCGTGGCAGGGCTTCTGGGTGGCGTTCGTGGGCATCCCCGGATTCATCGTCACCCTGGCCGGGATGCTGCTGTTCCGCGGCCTGGCGATCGTCATCGTCCCCCAGACGATCGCGCCCCTGCCCTCCGGGTTCGTCCAGATCGCCAACGCGGGCATCCTGGGGTGGTTCGCCTACATCGGCGTCTACGACGTCTTCACCATCGTCCTCGGCGTCGTCCTGGCCGCTGTGTTCGCAGTGTCGCAGCTGCGCAGGCGGGCCTCGCTGGTCAAGCACGGCCTCGTCGTCGAGCCCCTGTGGCTGGCCGTCGTGAAAATGGTGGGAGTGGGCGTGTTCGTCATCGCCTTCGCCTTCATCCTGGCCGGCTCCGCCATCGGCCTGCCCTTCGTCCTCGTGATCTGCGCGGTCCTGGTGCTGGTTTACGCCTTCGTCCTCAATAAGACGACCTTCGGGCGCTACATCTACGCCGTGGGCGGCAACCGCGAGGCGGCGAAGCTGTCGGGCATCTCCGTGCGGTCCATCAACTTCTGGATCTTCGTCAACATGGGGCTCCTGGCTGCCATCGGCGCTATCGTCACGACGTCCCGCGCGGGCGCGGCGGTGTCCGCGGCCGGCCAGAACTACGAGTTGGACGTCATCGCGGCCTGCTTCATCGGCGGCGCCGCCGTGTGGGGCGGCATCGGGCGCATCTCGGGCACCATCATCGGCGCGCTCTTCATGGGCGTGCTCAATATGGGGCTGTCGATCATGACGGTCGATTCCGCCTGGCAGCAGGCCATCAAGGGGCTGGTGCTGATCATCGCCATCGCATTCGACCAGCTCAACAAGACGCGCAACGCGGACGGTTAGAGGCGGCGCCGCCGTTCCTGGCGGTGCGCTGGGCACGGGCCCGGGGGACGAGGTGGTGGCCGTGTTCCCCGGGCCCCTCCGCGCCAGCGACTCCTCGGTACCGCCCCGGCATTCCGCCGGCCCGCTGGGTACTGGGAAGGGGCGCGCGGCGCTACCAGAGAACTTTGCACTGCGCGGCGCGGCCGGGGGATGCGGGCGCGGCGTCGGCCCACTGCCAGTACGTTGCTGGCACCGCCCCCACCACGCCCCCGGCGGACGAGGGCGAGCCCGCTGAGGAGGGCGGGGGTGATGAGGGGGAGCCCCCGTCCACGGAGACGATTGTGCGCACCGCGCTGGCGCGGGTGCCGGTGTCGGGGGCGGGCCTGTCGTGGCAGCCCCGCAAGAAGTCGTACACCAACGTGGGGGTGCCCACCATCGTCTACGCCACTGCCCCCACCCAATCGCACACCGCGTCGTTGTTCGGGCGGGAGGTGGTGATCACCTTGACGGCGTCGCGCTACTCGTACGACTTCGGGGACGGCACGCCCCCGTTGGTGACCTCCCGGGCGGGGGAGCCGTGGAGGAGGGGCAACAAGGAAGCGAGACTGACCCATCATTACGAGGAGACCACCCGCGGGGGCGAGAGGCGGGTGATCACGCTGACGACGACGTGGGACGCCACCACCACCAACCCCTTCACGGGCGAGACACTGACCCTGCCCGCCGTGGTGGCCACCACTGAGCGGTCCGACCCCTTCCCCGTGTCCCACCTGCGCATCGACCTGACCGACACCGCCGACGAACAAGACGGCCACTAACCCCACAACCCACCCGAACCCCGCATGGCGGCCCCACCCACCAGACAGACGAGGACAGGAGGAGGACCCGGCCCACAACCCCAACCCGCGAACCAGCCCCCAGGGCGGCTCCATTCCCCCGACCCGTGTGTTCCCGGGCCGCAGGGGTATAGACACCGTCTATGGCCCCACCGGGCAAACACACGACCCGAACCCCGACGACCGTGGCGCTTCCGCCCACCGGGCCCAGCAGGACCCCACGAACCCCGCGAAGAGAGGAGGGGACCCGACCCGCAACCCCGACCCCAGGGCGGCTCCATTCCCCCGACCTGCGTGTTCCCGGGCCGCAGGGGTATAGACAACGTCTATGGCCCCACCGGGCGAATGCACAGCCCGACGACCACCGGGCTGGACGCGAAGAGGAGGGAACCCGACTCAGAACTCTTACCCAGCCCCCACGAACCCACCCGCCCCGCCGGGCGGGCGTGTTCCCGAGCCGCGGGAGTATAGACAACATCTATGGCCCCGCCGGGCGGACACACGGCCCGGCGGACAGTTCTCCGGCAGCCGCGGACCGACGGCGGACACGCGACCCGACGACCGCGGCCCCGGCAACGGGTGCCTTCCGCGCCGAAGCTCGCGCCGCCCGCAACCACCCGGGTTGCGCCACTGCGCGGGACACCGCTCCTGCGGAATGGAAAGCCCGCTGGAAGGCGCCGGAACCCACCGCCAGCGGAAAGATCACTGGGCGGAGTAGGGGCTGACCACCACCTGCGCCTTCTGCAGGTCCTTGACCTCGGAGTACCCCGTGGAGGCCATCGTCCGTTTGAGCGCCCCCACGAAGTTCAACGACCCGTCCGCCCTGGTCGAGGGGCCGTAGAGGATCTGCTCGAGCGTGCCCGTGGTCCCCACGTGCACGCGCTGGCCGCGCGGCATATCGGGGTGGGTCGCCTCGGATCCCCAGTGCCAGCCCCGCCCCGGGGCCTCCTCCGCCCTGGCCAGCGCGGCGCCCAGCATCACGGCGTCCGCCCCGCAGGCGATAGCGCGCGACAGGTCGCCCGAGCGCCCGATCCCCCCGTCCGCGATGACGTGCACGTAGCGCCCGCCGGACTCGTCCATGTAGTCGCGCCGGGCGGCCGCCACATCCGCGATAGCGGTCGCCATCGGCGCGTGGACCCCCAGGGACCGCCGCGTCGAGTGCGCCGCTCCCCCGCCGAAGCCGACCAGGACCCCCGCGGCCCCAGTGCGCATGAGGTGGAGCGCCGCGGTGTCCGTGCACACGCCGCCCACTATGACGGGGACGTCGAGCTCGTAGATGAAGCGCTTGAGGTTGAGGGGCTCGTGGTGGCTGGACACGTGCTCCGCCGACACCGTGGACCCCCGGATGATGAACAGGTCCACCCCCGCGTCCACCACGTACCGCCAGTACTTCTTGGTCCGCTGGGGCGAGAGCTTCGCCGCGACCACCACCCCCGCCTCGCGCAGTTGCCGCAGGCGCGCGGTGATGAGCGACGGTTTGATCGGCTCGGAGTAGATCTGCTGGAGCCGCGCGATCGACTCGTCCGCCCCCAGGCGCGCGATCTCGGCGAGGATCGGTTCGGGATCCTCGTAACGGGTCCACAGGCCGTCCAGATCCAGGACCCCGATGCCGCCCAGGCGCCCGAAGCGGATGGCCGTGGCGGGGCTCATCACCGAGTCCATGGGCGCGGCCATCAGGGGGATGTCCACGTGGTACGCGTCGATCTGCCATCCGACGTTGACGTCCTCGGGGTCCCGGGTGCGCCGCGAGGGGACCAGCGCGACGTCGTCGAGCGTGTAGGCGCGGCGGCCCCGTTTGCCCCGTCCGATCTCCACTTCGTGACTCATTCTCCGATTCTACCCGCGCGCATCCGCGGGGTCCGGGAGCGGGCGCGCGAGTGGCGGCGGGCGACGCAGGCGCGTATGGTCGCTGCGACACTGGAGGGGAAGGCAAGGAGGACACAATGACCTGGACCAGCGACCCGTGGTTGGGCTTCGACACTGAGACGACGGGGACGTCGCCCTTCAAGGACCGCCTCGTGACAGCGGCGCTCGTGCTCCGCGTCGAGGGGCGCGACGACCAGGTGGCCACGTGGCTGGCCGACCCCGGCGTGGAGATCCCCGAGCAGGCGAGCGCCGTCCACGGCATCACGACGGAGTACGCGCGCGAGCACGGCCGCCCGGTCAAGGAGGTCCTCGAGGAGGTGGCGGGGTGCCTGACCGAGCACTGGTTCCGGGGCTTCCCCGTGGTCGCCTTCAACGCCTCCTACGACATCACCCTGGTGGACCGCGAGCTCTCCCGCCATGGGCTGGCCACCTTCGCGGAGCGCCTCGACGGGGAGCCGATGCTGGTCGTGGACCCACTGGTGCTCGACCGCAAGCTCGACCGCTTCCGCAAGGGGAAGAAGACGCTGACGGACATGGCCCCCGTGTACGGGGTGGAGGCGTCGCCGGACGCCCACACCGCCGAGGTGGACGTGGCGATGACCCTCGACGTGCTGGCGGGGATCGCGCGGAAGTTCCCCGAACTGGAGGAGCACGACGCCGCCTCGCTGACCGACTACCAGGCCAGGGCGCACAGGGAGTGGGCGGAGGACTTCGAGAAGTACCTGCGCCGCCAGGGCCGCGAGGCGTCCATCGAGCGCGACTGGCCGCAGATCATGCCCCGGACGCGCGACTGAGGGCAGCACGGGCCCGCGCGTCAAGGGGCAGCACGGGACCTGCGCGTCAGGGGCCACCCCGGGAGCCCGCGCGGCGG
>ERZ772772.241-NODE-241-length-33746-cov-24.162031_pt1 | contig 33746 bp, 34 predicted proteins | sample MGYA00511484_ERZ772772 | MGnify/ENA primary metagenome ERZ772772 (study PRJEB29015, sample SAMEA2737913) | human oral metagenome | biome: human oral; feature: human-associated habitat; material: dental | place: China | collected 2088 ... | reverse complement strand
CTCAGGTCTGTGCACGCAGCCGGCATCACTCTATCGAAGAACTGACAAATGAAATCGAGCGCCTCCTTTCTGTATATTTCAAATAAAGTATAGAAAACTGGACTGCCCTGCAAAGCGGATTGTGATCTGCCCTCCCAAAGGAGCACCGCAGCGGCGTCGTGGATGCCCTCAAGGCAAAACCGAAAAGACTACGCCAATCACTCCCGCAAAATGAGACAGCAAATCACCTCAAAGTCCTTCAGGAAGAGAATCTGAAGCTGGGCATCGAGAACGCGCCTGTTTAAAAGAATAGAAAAAGCGCAGGAAAGAGATTTCCTGCGCTTTTAGGTCTAACTCTTGGGTGTCACTGCAAAGGACAATCCCATTTCCTATCCGTATCTTCCGCGTTCAGCGACGCCACGGCTTTCGGTTTCGATGATCGCGCTTGATATTTTCCACCGCCTGATCATGGCGTTTCTGTTCCTCTCTCACCGCACGGTCATACTTCGCCTGATTGCCGTCACGGCGGAACTCAAAGCGGATCTTGCGCATGTTTTGCTCATGCACGCGATCCTCCTCCCGCATACGGAAGCTATACTCATTCGATGCGCCGTTCTCATAGCGGAGTGTCTGAGCAGACGGTGCCGCCTCGGAACAGGAAAGATTCGTCCCCATAATGCCGAGCCCCACTGCAGCTGCCAAAATACCAGAGATATATTTCTTATTTTTCATGATCTTCGCCCCTTTATCTATTTTTCCATCTTCGGTATTACCCTAACGCTTTTTCGTTGGAGTACATTTAAGAACAAGTAAATAATTTATTATGGAATCGCGGATAAAATGCATACGCGGATGCGGTCACAGACAATCGTCTGCACCGGACGACTCCGGAGCTCAGAGATCAGGGATACGGCATCCATTACACAGCCTCCTCCAGAGCAAGTTTTGTCCCCTGATGTGCACACTCCTCAGCATCCTGCCGCAGGAATTCTTTTATGCCGATCGTCGCAAAGATATAGAACATCGAACCGAAGAAAAAGAGCAATCCGAGCGACATCGCATTGCTCGTCGAGGCGTTCGGACTGAAGAGATTGCGTCCTGTGATCTGGATGCCGCCGTCAAGTACATTTCGGATTCATATATCTCCTTTTTTCTTTCGAAATGAAAAACGCCGCACCTGTGGGGTGCGACGCTGAGATCTTCCTTACTCCGCTGTGAACGGAAGAAGCGCAATGTTGCGCGCGCGCTTGATTGCAAGCGTTACCTGACGCTGATGCTTTGCGCAGTTGCCGGAAATACGGCGGGGAAGAATCTTCCCGCGCTCCGTCGTGAAACGGCGCAGCTTTGCAGCATCCTTATAGTCGATATGATCTACCTTGTCCACGCAGAACGAGCAGACCTTGCGACGAGGCTTGCGGCCTCGATCTCGTTTCATCATTTCGGTTGTCCCTCCTTATTACGGGATATACCGAGCGCCGACGCGCTCAGAATGGAATGTCGTCGTCCGGAATCACGGGTCCCATCATATCCGGCGCAGCTCCGCTCGGCGCTGCATTCTGCCCCGTCGAGGCGTCATAGCCGCCCGAAGAGCCTCCGGCATTCTTCGAATCGAGAAACTCTACGTTGTCCGCTACCACATCTGTCGCGTACTTGCGCTGTCCGTCATTGCCGTCGTAGCTGCGTACCTGAATACGCCCCTCAACGCCGACACGTCGGCCCTTCGTCAGGTTGTTGCCGCAGATTTCAGCCAGTTTTTCCCAGCAGGTCACCGGGATAAAATCGGCCGTCTGCTGGCCCTCCTGCTGAGCCGCCCGTGAAAAACGGCGGTCCACTGCAATCGTAAAGCGGCAGAATGCTTTTCCGCTCTGTGTATAACGAATCTCCGGGTCGCGCGCAAGGCGACCGATCAGTATGACTCTGTTCATCAGTTTCTCTCTCCTGCATGGATTCCCGTCATGCTTTATTCCTCGACGCCGTCCGCGCGGACGATCATGTGCTTGAGCAGATCGTCAGTGATCTTCATCACGCGGTCGCATTCAGCGACGCAGGCGGGCTCTGCATTGACGTACAGCAGAACATAGTATCCTTCGGTGTTGTCTTTGATCTCATAGGCAAGACGCTTTTTGCCCCAGCGATCCTCTTTCTCAATCGTACCGCCGTTTGCCTGAATGAGCTTTGTGAACTTCTCGATGACGGCGTTTGTCGCTTCTTCCTCCATCGGCTTCACAATAAATATGACTTCGTACAATCTCACGAAATCACCTCCTCTTTGGTCTTTGGCCGCCCCTCGAGAGAGCGGCAGAGTTATTCTTATGCGAGCGCGCACAAAAGCACACGCTCACGCGACAACGGTTAGTATATCATGTTTGAGGACAGTGCGCAAGGGGGGGCAAAGGTCAATTTTACCGATTGGTGATGCCAAAAAGAGGCAAAGATTTGCCGCGACTGTTAGAAGATACGTTTAACTTACAGCGAATCTATGGTATACTTCATTATATTTATTCAGCAAGCGCAGGAGGGACTCATTGTGCGTATTGTAGTTGCAGGCGCAGGGCGTCTGGGTTACAGCATTGCTTCACTGCTCTCGGAGGAGGGCATGGATGTCGTGGTGGTGGACGGCGAGGAGAGCCAGCTTGAAGCGGCAAAAACAACGCTCGACGTACTGACGATCACGGCAAATATTACCAGCCCGCTCACGATGTCCGACCCTGACATCAAAAGTGCAGACATCCTCATCGCCGTAACGGATAGCGACGAGGTAAATATTGTTGCCTGTATGCTGGCCAAAAAGCATGGGATTGTACATACAATTGCGCGTATCCGCGACATGGGCTTCACCACAGAAGCAAGTCAGTACCTCAAAGAGAGTTTCGACATTGATCTCGTGCTCAATCCGGAACTCATTACAGCAAATGAAATCAACCGTATTCTGATGACACCGGCCGCACTTAACGTGGAGGATTTTGCGCAGGGCAAGGTACGCCTTTTCGAAACGCGTATCCGCCGACGTTCAATGATCGCACGCAAGCCGCTCAAGGAATTGAAGCTGCCGCAAGGGATTCTTGCGGGGCTGATTTTCCGCGATCACCGCATGATCATTCCCCATGGCGATGATGTATTCCTCCCGGGGGACAATGCCTACTTCATCGGACTGCCGGACCGCATCGAGGAGTTCAGCCACAGCCTCGTCCCCAGCGATACGCATAAGCTGACGCGCGCCGCCATTATCGGCGCAGGGCGGACAGGGCGGGCGCTCGCGCTCATGCTCGAACGGCAGGGTGTGCAGGTAAAGGTCATTGACCGCAGCCGCGAGCGCTGCGAACTGCTCGCGGAAAAGATGACAGCAGGTCTTGCGATCTGCGGGGACGGAACGGATATCGATCTCTTGACGGAGGAAGGCGTTGCCGAGGCAGATGTTATCGTTTGCCTGACGGAGGACGATAAGCTGAACCTCATGCTCGCCCTGCTCGCACGCCATCTCTCGAGCAATAAGATCAAGACGGTTGTGCGCGTAGACCGAAACGAGTACATCGATCTTATGGAGAAGGTCGGCGTCAACATCGCACTCTCTGCTCGGCTGCTCTCCGCGAGCGAGGTTCTTGCCTATGCGCGCGGCGGTGATGTAACGCGTGTATCCCTGCTCGAAGGGGCACGCGCAGAGGCGCTTGAGGTAATTGTCAGCCCGGGAGCTCCGATCGTTGGGAAAAAATTAATGAATGCCAATCTCCCGCGCGAGTGCCTCGTCTGTGCCTATGTACGTGATGAGGCAGCTGCGATCCCGAACGGAATGACAGAACTCATGCCCGGGGATCGCGTGATCCTCTTCGTCCTCAAGAGTTTTGCGAAAAAAGCCCTTGCCTATTTTGGAGACGACTGATGCGTTTCGATTTATTTTGGGTGCTGATGGGGCGCACAGCATATGTCTTTGCGCCGCTGTATCTCATCCCCTTTGCCTATGGCTTCATGTCCGATGACCCTGCGGCAGGATCATTCCTTGCCCTTACGGTCCTAACTGCGGTGCTTGGCATGGTCTTCGGCAATATGGGGCGCAGCCATATGCGTCAGCTCTCCATACAGGAGGGGACGCTCTTCCTGCTTTCCGTATGGTTCCTGCTTGCCGTACTCGGCATGCTTCCATTTCATCTGGCAGGCCTTCATCTTTCTCCTGCAGATACCTTTTTTGAGTGCATCTCTGCCCTGACGACAACAGGGATGACGGTATTCAAAGAGGGAGTGCTGCCCCCCACCCTCCTTCTGTGGAGAGCTCTTATGAGCTGGTTCGGCGGACTTCTCTTCATTGTGATCCTCGTATCCGTGTTGCCCGTTGTCAGCGGGTGCTTCGGCGTTGATTTTTCCGTGCCGCAGGAACGCCTGTTCAGTCCTTTATGGAATCGTATGATGCGCCCTATGCGAGAGATGGTTCTCCTCTATATCGTTATCACACTCATAGCAGCAGGAATCTACCTCCTGGCAGGAGATAAAATCTTCCAGGCCCTCATTCTCGCGCTGTTTACAATCTCTTCAGGAGCAGGTCCGATCACCGAGGGACTCCCGCCGACAAGTGCAATGATGCTCGGTGCCGGTCTTGTTTCCCTCCTCTCAGCGCTCCCTCTGCTTACACTCTGGCAGATGCTGCGTCTGCGCGCTGGAGGGGCTCTCTTGCGCCATATGGAGCTTCGTTCCTTTTTCATTCTCTTTCTCTGCGCAGGGACCTTGCTTGCTGTTCTCCCTCTATTGCATGATACACTGCCCATTTCGACAGCGTTCAGCTACGGGTATTTTTATGCGATCTCCTTCCTCTCGACAAACGGGCTGATGCTGCAGGAAGAGGTTCCTTTCCATAATGGTGCAGAACTCCTCCTCATGCTGCTTGCGATTGTCGGCGGCTGTATGGGATCAGCGGCGGGCGGATTCCGCCTCTCGCGCGTGCTTGTCCTAATCTCCCTCGCCTGGTCGGAGCTTCTGCGCACGCTGCATCCCCGTATGGTTTTGGCCGTGCGCCAAGGCGGCGAAGTTGTCCCTCTCCATTCCGCAGGGAGGATTCTCGTTCTTGCATTTTTTTTCGCCGCTGTCTTTTCCATCAGCAGCCTGCTCGTTGGTCTTGCAGGTCTCAGCCCCATTGAGACGATCTCTCTGACGGTCTCTTGCCTGACGACAACGGGGGGCGTCTCTTCGCTTGCCGATCTGGACACGGCTGCTGCGCTGCCTGTGTGGACAAAAATGATCTGCGCGCTGCTGATGATCCTGGGACGCATCGAAATCTTTGCATTCTTCCTCTTCATCGGCTCACTTCTCGACGATACAGGGCATAAGTGGTAGAAATCTATGAACAGCTATATGATCAACTATATTCTTTCACGCCTCTCCTTCGCCATGACGGCGGCACTCATAATACCGCTCAGCCTCGCGATCATCAACGATGAGCCGAGCCGTCAGGCATTCATGCTCTCCATGCTCATCAGTGCGTTTCTTGGCACCGGGTTCCGCCGTTACGGCCGCCCTGCGGAGGAACTGACGGCACGTGAGGGCATTACCATCACGGCATTCGGATGGTTCACAGGGACATTTCTCGGGATGCTCCCCTACCTTCTCGGCGGTTATCTCGGCTTTCTTGATGCACTCTTTGAAAGCGTCTCCGGTTTCACGGGCACGGGGGCAACGGTATTTTCCTCCCTCGAAGGCCTCCCGTACAGCATCCTTTTCTGGCGTATGATGACGGCATGGATCGGCGGACTCGGTATTATCGTCATCTTCATTGCACTACTCCCGCAGTCAGGTGCAAGCACAGTCTATATGTACAATGCTGAGGGCGCGGGGCCAACAATGGATCGGGTCATGCCGCGCCTGCGTGACATGACGATAGCACTCTTCAAGATTTATCTCGGCTTTACTGCCGTCACAACGATCGTCTTCATGCTCTGCGGAGTGGATTTCGGCATAGCCGTCACACATGCCATGTCCACGATCGGAACATGCGGCTTTTCAACCTATGATGACAGCACGATGCACTTCCACAGCCCCGCATTCGAGATGTGGACCGCCCTCTTCATGTTCCTTGCAGGCGGCAGCTTCTCCCTCTATTACAGGGCTTGGCTCAGGGGGCCGTCCGCCATCCTGCACAACACGGAATTCCGTACCTATCTCGGCATTGCGCTCACCGCGATGCTCCTGATCGCACTGAACCTCATCATTGAGATGGACATGGACAGCTTTACGGCGGTGCGCGTTGCTATTTTTCAGACGACCTCTCTCTCGACGACAGGATTTGTCTCAGCGGATTTTGAAACATGGCCGACGTTCTCAAAGCTTCTCCTGCTGATCCTGATGACCATCGGCGGCTGTGCAGGCTCCACTGCAAGCGGCATCAAGGTGGCACGCATTATCCTCCTTGTACGCAATGCTCGTGCCGTGATTCTGCAAAAGCTGAATCCTCACCGCGTCATCGATATCTCGCTTGGCGGGGCACGCGTAGACAGCGCCATGCTTCTGCGCACAGGCACCTTCTTCTTTCTCTATATTGCAATTATCTTCATAACGGCATTTCTCCTCACAATGGATGGACTGCTGCCATTCGATGCAATTGCCGTCGCTGTCACAACCCTCGGGAATATCGGTCCTGCATTCGGCATAGTGAGCGCGACCTCTACCTATGCGCCGCTGTCGGACTTTGCAAAGACAATTCTGTGTCTCTCAATGCTCCTCGGCCGCCTCGAAATATTTACGCTGCTGATCCTTCTTCGCCCCTCATTCTGGCGCAAGACGAAACGATGGTAATATCCAGTGCACAAAAAACGCTTTGACCAATATAGTGTCAAAGCGTTTTTTTCGTATCTTTTATTTTTTTCGCCGCAGTTCTTCGAGACGTGCGCGTGTATCGCTGTCAAGGCGCTCGTGAAGCTCAATGCGCCCGAGCGGTCGGATATGCGGATTCATAAATTCCGCCCGCATCAATTTCTTCGCCTTTTTCACAGAGCGGCGCAGCTCCGGCGAGGTGACGCGGTAAGCTCCGGCACCGAGAATGACACTCTGCTCTGCACCGTCCGATGTGACAACGTGTACCTCACGCCCCGCGCGGACTGCGGTATAGGCAAGGCGCTCGATGCAGCTGTCTGCAGTCTCTCCCGCGCCCGTATAGATGACCTTCATCCGGTCGCTGATGCGGAGTTCCTTCTCCTCATCCTCGGTGAAGAATGCATCGAATACCACCGTCATCTCGTAGTTCTCGAACGCCCCGTACTCTGTAAGGATATGCACGAGAACATCGCGGGCTTCGTCAAGCTTGCCGCGCAGGCGAATGAGCTCCGGCCATGCGTTAATGACGTTGTAGCCGTCGACGAGGTAGTATTCGGATTCCCTCGGCCTAGCCATGCTGCACCACCGCTGCCTTTGCCATGCGCTGGCGGAGTGCCTCATACATGAGAATGGCCCCTGCTGCAGAGGCATTGAGTGAGTTGATCCTCCCGCACATTGGCAGGCGTACAGTAAAATCGCAGAGATCACGCGTGAGCCGGCTCATGCCGCGCCCTTCGCTGCCGATAACAAGGACGAGCGCGCCCGTGAGGTTTGCACGGTCATAGGTCTCCTCACCCGACATATCGGCTCCTGCGATCCAAAATCCCTGCTCCTTCAGTGCGCGCATTGTCTGTGCGATATTGCCGATGCGGGCAACGGGAACGTATTCGAGGGCCCCTGCCGATACGCGCGCCACCGTCTCCGTCAACGGAACACTGTGACGGCGCGGCAGAAGTATCCCGTGCACCCCCGCGGCATCTGCCGTGCGGAGCAGTGCTCCGAGGTTCTGCGGATCTTCGATGCCGTCAAGGAGGAGCAGAAGAGGATCCTCGCCGCGGGCACGTGCTGCCGCGATAATCTCCTCAACAGGAACATAGGAAACAGGGGCAGCATAGGCAATCACGCCCTGATGGCGTACACCTTCAGGCACCGCTGCATCCAGCTTCGAGCGGCTGACGACATCTGTCGCAACTCCATGCTCTCGCGCAAGGTCGCGCAGTTCCCGCACGCCGCTGCCATGAAGCCCGTCAGCGAGCAGAATGCGGTTGATCCCGCGCCCCGCCTTCATCGCCTCCATGACTGCATGGCGGCCGGCAAGAATGTCGGAGCGCTGCTCTGCAGGGCGCGCGCCGCGCTGATGTTGTTCCGTATGCTTCATTCGATGCTCCATTATCCGCGCGGGATAAAGCGTTCCAGCCACGGCTCCTCAGCGACAATCAGGTCGCGCATGCGGAGCATCATATCCTTGATCTCCCACTGGGCTCCCGGAGTCAGTACACGCTTTTCATACACATCCATAAAGGAGCGCAGATTGAGCGTCGTAACGAAATTCGTACACGCTCCGCCCGGCAGGACAAAGCGCGCGTCCTGCTTAGCAACACCAAGCGCGAGGAGTTCATCATACGTCTTCTGGATGTCCTGCATACACGCCATATAACGCTCGTATGCCTCTTTGTTCTCAGCGACGGTCTGCGGGACGACGTGCCCGAAGATGCCGTCTGCCTGCTTCGCAGACTGTTCGGAGACATAGCGCTGACTCTGCACGCTCAGCGACACACCAATCCGATGACGGCTGTACTGGGCGAGCAGTGTGCGCGAGACATCCTTGACGGCAAAGGTCATCGCGCAGTGCTCGACGACAGAGAGGTGTTTGCTCGTCATGATGCGGTCCAAGAGACGCAGCATCTCGGCCTCCGTCTTCTCCTCAGCGAGAAGCTCAATCGGAGAGTCCGCACTGTAACAGGTCCGTGCCGCTGTCCAGCACGTCTTTAGATAATTCGGTGTTTTCGAGATCAGTTTAATTTCCATCGTTTTGCTCCCGCTGTATATTTGCCATCATCTCTTTTGCGATGATCTGAAATGCCGCCTCGGCAATCTCCTCGAGCCGCTCATATTCCTCACGAATATAAAGCGTCCCAAGCAGAGCCTCAAAGCCCGTACTTGCATGATAATCAGCAACGGACGCGCTGCGCGGCGCATGGCTCTTCGTATTGCGTGCGCGCCGGTAGATCGTCTGCTCCTCCTCCGTCAGCATGGCCGCGATACCGCGATAGGCACGTGCCTGCCAAAGCGCCGATACAATCTGTGCACTGAACGAATGAAGCGCCTGCACTTTTGCCTGCTCGTAGGAGAGCAGCCTCATACGCACGTAGAGGTGAAAATAGGCATCGCCCACATAGGCAAGGACAAGCGGATGTACGTTCTGTGCATCCACATTCTCATAGCGTGTGCGGATATTGCCTGTCTCATCGGGCAGGAACATCATGCGCACAAGCTGCTGAAATCGTTCGAATTTCATCCCGCGGTCATGCCCGCTTCCAACGCACGCCGCTCGGCGTATCCTCGAGTACAATGCCGGCTTCCTTGAGTCCGTCGCGGATCTTGTCCGCAACCGTCCAGTTCTTCTCCGCACGGGCATCCTGTCGAATGCCTATGATGAGATCCATGAGCGCATCCGCAAGGCCATCATCCGCCGGAGCCTCCTCCTGCTCGAAGATGCCGATGATCTCTGCCATCGCATGAAATGCATCCGCCGCCTTACGGAAATTCGCTGCATCGAAGGCAAGGCCCCGCTCGACCTCCTGATGATAGCGGTTGATCTCTTTCCCGAGGCCGAACATCTGACTGATGGCAAGTGCCGTGTTGAAATCATCGTCCATGGCCGCATCGAAGGCCTGCAGGAATGTCTCCGCCTGTGCCGCAAGCTCCGCTGCCGTATCCGCTTCCCCCTCGTGCGCCGAGAGCTCGGCGGTCACATCGCGCACATTGCGCAGACGGTCAAGCGCCGTCTGCGCCTCATGCAGACGTTCATCGCTGAAATCGAGCGGACTGCGGTAATGTGTCTGGAGGATGAAGAAGCGGATCACCTCGCCGGAGAATTCCTTCAGAATATCCTTGACCGTAAAGAAATTATTTTTTGACTTCGACATTTTCTCGTTGTCGATCGTGATAAAGCCGTTGTGCAGCCAATATCGCGCAAACTTCTCAGGCCCGTCGATACAGGGCTCTGCCTGAGCAATCTCATTCTCGTGATGCGGGAAGATCAGATCGTTGCCGCCGCCGTGGAAGTCAAACACGCTGCCGAGATACTTCACGGACATTGCCGAGCACTCGATGTGCCAGCCGGGGCGTCCCTTGCCCCATGGGCTGTCCCATGAGGGTTCGCCGGGCTTTGCCGATTTCCACAGTGCAAAATCCATCGGATGCAGCTTTGCCTCGTTGACCTCAACGCGCGCGCCCGCCTCCATATCATCGAGGCTGCGCCCGCTCAGACAGCCGTAGCGCTCGAACGCCTCCACGCGATAGTAGACATCACCTGAAGCTGTAGCATAGGCATAACCGCGCTCGATCAGTGTCCCGATCATGCGGTGGATGTCCTCCATGGTCTCTGAGACTCGCGGGAACACATCCGCGCGGCGCACATTGAGCGCATCCATTGCCTTGAAGTACGCGGCGATGTAACGGTCAGAGATCTCCTTCCACGTCACGCCCTCACGGTTCGCGGCATTGATGATCTTGTCATCTATATCGGTGAAGTTCTGGATATAGCGTACGCGATAACCTCTGCGTGCAAGATAGCGGCGAATGACATCCCATGTAACAAACGGTCGTGCATTTCCAATGTGCGGGTCATTGTACGGCGTCACACCGCAGCAGTAAATACTGACCTCGCCTGCGCGCAGCGGATGAAACTCCTCCTTTTTCCGAGACATCGTATTATAAACGGTAAGCATCGTATCTCCCCCCTATTTTCGTTCTTCCAATCCCGTCAGACGCGTCTTCAGTTCCTCGATCTCCCGGCGCATCGCCTCGATCATTTCTGCCTCCGGATCGGGCAGCATATTATGATCGAGATCGACATCCAGTTCGCTGGCAAGCTCCTCCGCGCTCTCCCCGCATTCGAGGGAGAGTTCCCGCGCCCTGTGAAAATTCGCCTCTGTATGCACACGCTTCCCATTCATCATGACAATGCGGCCCGGAATGCCGACCACAGTAGCGTGTGCAGGGACAGGGCTGAGAACGACAGAACCCGCGCCAATTTTGGCATGATCGCCGACGGTGAATGAACCGAGCACCTTTGCGCCCGAGGCAACAACGACGTTGTTGCCGAGTGTCGGATGGCGCTTGCCCTTTTCCTTGCCCGTACCGCCAAGGGTCACCCCCTGATAGAGGGTGACGTTTCTCCCGAGCTCCGCTGTCTCTCCGATGACAATTCCCGTGCCGTGATCGATAAAAAGGCCCTCACCGATCGTCGCTCCCGGATGAATCTCAATCCCCGTCAAAAAACGTCCGAAATTGGAGATCAAACGTGCCAGAAGAATCCAGCCGTGCAGATAGAGTGCATGCGAGATCCGGTGAAGCCAGATCGCGTGCAGACCACCATAACAAAGCACAACCTCGATCGTGCTCTTGGCTGCGGGATCGCGCTCAAAGACGACGCGAATGTCACGCTTGATCCTTGCGAACATAGCAGCTTCCTCTCCGATTGATACATTGATGCCGACAGCAAAAACGCGTCTGCATCTCTTCAGAGACGCCGACGCGCAGATCGCCTTTGATTTCTTGTTTATTTTACCAAAAAAACAGCTGCTTGACAAATTTTTATCAGCGCGTGTTTGATGGCAGGAGCTAAATCCCCTCTTCGTTTCGTCCGTGATGCGGCTGTCCGCCGACAATCTGCATTGCACGAAGGGTCTCGGTCAATACCTCCACCTCATACTGGAGTTCCATCCCCTCGACACGTTTCAAAATATCGCCCTTATGCGTAGAAACATAGCGCGGCGGCAGATTGTTCAGCGCAATCATCATCATATCCGTCCGGCAGCGGTCGCACATGCAGATGTCCGGATATTGCGGCGCGAGGCGGTCGAGCATGTAGCCGACAGCGTCCTCCATATAATTCTTAAACGGCAGGTGTTTCATCGCAGCGCTCCTTTCCGGCAGCAGTGCAGCTTATCCCAAGCGAACCGTGTATACGGTCCCCTTGTAATTTTTTGCCCCAAGGCTCTTCTCTGAGGCAACCGTATACTCAATCGTATTCGGCGATTTCTTGCGGATATAGACACCGATCTCATCGTCATCACTGACATCGGCATCGTCGATCATGCAGCGCACCATGCGCACCTCTGCGGCCTTCATATAGCCCTTCAGCGCGCGCGGCTCCTGTGTATAGTAGAGTTCGAACTCATCCTCGTCCGCATAGGTGAAATACGTCCATGTACCATAGTCGACGCGCGCATCGATATCCACCTTAAAGCAGCCGCGTTCATTCAGGCTGCCGAGGAAGTAAGGGAAGAGGAGCTCATCATGCTCATCCACATTTTTGTTGATGATCTTGACATCCTTCCCGCCTTTGCGGCAGCGGAGGAGGCCAAAGGCAACGCCTGTCTTGCCCGTACGCAGACGGTCAAACCCGTCGTTGAGGGCCCCCGCCTTCTTCTCTCCATCCTCCATGCCGAGCGGGAGGTAGAGCAGAAACGGTGCATCTTTTTGCTGGGGGGCACTCTTTGTGCGATCTGCCTTCTTCCCGCCGGCATCGACTGCATTGGATTTATCCGCTGCACCGCTCTTTACGGAGGGAGGCAGGGCTCCTGTCTGACGTGCAATATACTCATCGAACAGCTTGCGCACCATCGGTGCCTTGCAGGAGTTGCCCGCGAGGAAAATGTGCACCTGACGAACATCGCGGCCCTTGAACGCCGTTGCCATGGCCTGGAAAAAGTTCTCTACGCCGCGGCGGATGCGGTCCTCCAGCGTGCGCTCGAGTTTCCTCACATCAATGCGCAGACGAATTTCTGCGCGGTTTCCTGCATTTCCGGTCTTTTCGGAGGAGAATAAGGTGATCTTCGTGTCAAACGCATCTTTTGATGCAAACTCCTCATAGCCCGCACCGCGTTCCCAGAAAGGACGCAGCCGCTCGGCAAGGATCTTGTTGTTCAGATGTGAAGCTGCATCGCGCGTCTCGCGTACGAGCGCCTCCGCGCCGGCGAAGGTCTCGCTCTCGGGCGGCAAAGCAAACGTGATCTTATGCTGGCGCATCTCTGCAAGATTGTCCTTGAACACCTCATAAGCGAGAAGTTCAAGGATATTCTCGCCGCCAAGATACATGTCGCTTCCGAACCCGAACTGCTCGATGATGAACTTGCGGCGCCCGTTCTCCGGCACATACTCCACGCCGAAGTCAAAATCCGTCGTGCCGCCGCCGAAATCAAATACGCCGTAGGCGACCTCCTCACCGGTACGCTTCGGCTCAAGCCCGTACGCCTCGAGTGCGCTGACTGCATACGCTGCAGGCTCGTTCGCACCGTCGTATACACGGAAGCGGCGCATCATCTCCGGGTCATCAAGCAGAGCTTTTGGCAGTGTCTTCCGAAGACCGCGCTCAAAGCTCAGGCGGATGTGCTCGCGCACGCTTTTCTCATAACCTACCGGGAAGGAGAGAATGTAGTCCAAATAGATATTGCGGTGCATGTTATTGATATAGAGACCGAGATAGTAGGCATATATCTCAATGGGGTCAAACCCGCCCGCATCCAGCGGCTGCGTCTCGGCATACGGCTTCACCTCCTGGATGTAGCCGCGGCGGTCCTTCAAAATCGGTGAGTTCGCCGTGTCGCGCGTCCAACGCTTGAGTTCACTGAACACAGAGTAATAGACAGCAATCCCCTCCGTGGACTGCCGCTCAAAGATCGCATCCGCAGCCTGGTGGGAGGCGGTCACCTGCGACCACTCTGTATAGGGCCGCCCTTCGCGCGCACGATAAAGCTGCTTGAACTTTTCAATATCAATCAGTTCGATCGCCGTCGGATTCTCATAATCCTGCAGCGTCGGTTCATTCTCATAGTCGCCCTTGCCGATGCGCAGCAGGCGCGCCTCGCGGTCACGGCAGACGACGACTGTACTGCGCGTACCGAAATCAATTGCACAGGTGCCGTTCATGATGACATCCAGCTGGGGCGGACGCGCTACGAGGAAATCCGTCGGCGGCAGACGGAGACAGACGCTGTCCTCTCCTCCCTCCTCCGCCAGTTCTTCGTAGAGATCCCAGTGTCCGAGGCTCATATCCGTGAGAATCCGCTCTGCATAGGGCTGTATATCGGCACGCACATGATCGGTATACAGGAGTTCCTTTTTAAACGGTTCGATCGAAAAGTCAAGCGCGACGGATCCCGTATTGATTGCTGTTTCAACAATGCTCTGGATATCAAAAGTAATGCCGAAAATGGTCTCTTTGAACCGTCCTGCCACCACATCCTCGGCGAAACGTTCATGGTCGAAGATGAGCTGATCTGACTCAATGCGGATATAGCCGCGAATCTTCGGATACTCCGCGACCAGCCGGCGCAGACGCTTCTCTTGTTCATGGGAAACGTCCTCCGCGTTGAACTCGTCCGCAATCCATTTCAGGAAACTCTGCGCCCCGCTCTTTGTCATTCCGAGCGAGAACATGTACTTCTTATTGACAATGGATGCAGTCTCATCCTTGAGTTCAGCAATATCAATGCCGATTTGCCGCCCGAAGCGAAGCGAGCTCTCATAGAAGAACTGTCGAAATGCATTCTTTTTCAGATACAAGCTGCGCATAAGCACCGGTCGCACGGGTGCCAGCACCTCTTTTCGAGCCATTCATTCATCTCCTAACGAAAACTAGAAATTTCCTTTGTGTAAATATTCTTCACATACAAGCAAAACCCTTTTTCAGTATCTCCTAATAAAAAAGCCTGCGGAAAACCGCAGGAAAATTCTACAAAAATGGTGCGCTCGGCGGGAGTCGAACCCACGCTTTCAGCTCCGGAGGCTAACGTCCTATCCACTGGACTACGAGCGCGCTATATAAGCGTAATGCACATTATACCGCAAAGGTATTTATTTGTCGAGCAGTTTTTCATCATGCTCCGCCTCTTCGCCGGGTACAGCTTCTTCCGTATGGTTTGCCGAAATAGGAGCAAAATAGCTGCGTATGGCATAAATTTCATCGTTGATGAAAAGGGCGACCGGAGACTCCCGCAGCATAACCAATTCGAGCAAACGCGCCTGTTCGGCAGGGTTCTTCTCTTTCATCGCAGAGGGATCGGCCGCCGCGCGCGTGAGTGTGATCGCTTTCTGTTCGGCCGCCGCATATATTCCAGTCTTATGTGCAATAATGACGAGCTGATCATAGACATGGTCCGACAATTCGGGCGGCGGTGTATTTTTCTCCATGCGCCCGCGCAGCTCCTGCGTTTCCCGCTCGAGATCCAAAAGGCGCTCATATGTCACATTGAGATCGGCATCCCCTTCCTTGGCATCGGCAAGGATCTGGTGATAACGTGTCCAGTTGCGGTCCAATTCCGCAATCTGCTTCTGATACGTTTCCCACCAAGGCACAAAGAATGCATGATCCCGCTCAATGCCGGCACGCTGTTCCTGTGTCAAGGGAACCGGTACGTGCTGTGCCCTGTTCATCTGAAAAACAATCCCTCCCAGAACGAGGAGCAGAACAACAAAAAGGAAAAAGATACGTTTCGGCAAATAGCGAAACAGAATGATCAGCAGCAGAATAACGACCGCTGCCAAGGCATAGATCAGCATAGCGTTCTCCAAATAAATCAGACACCTGCGCGCCGGCGCAGCGCCGCCCGATCCAAAATATGAATGCGCCCGCGGGAGGTCCGTACCAAACCGTCCTGACTGAACTCGCGCATCAATCGGCTGACGACCTCACGTGCTGTACCGAGGGACTGAGCCGTCTGTTCATGCGTCAGACGGATTTCATCTCCATCCGTACGCTCAGATTCGGCCAGCAGGAATTTCGCCAGACGGCGCTCGGCGGGGATGAAGAGCACCTGCTGGAATTTCCACACCATTTCCGACAGGCGATGCACAGCAAGTTCATATGCATACGCGCGCACACGCACATTTGCCTCAAAGATACGCCGCACCGTATCAGAGTCTGAGACAAAGAGCTTCGTATCCTCGGCGGCCTCAATGGATACATTGCAGGAAACACTTCTGAGGAATGCGGTGCTTGCCAGCGGGGCAACATCTCCAGCCCGCATGAGACAGAGCGTAAACGCGCGCCCCTCTTCAGAGAGCATATAAATTCGCAGCGCACCGGACACAACGTGCAGTATTCCCGCCTTTTCAAGCGGTCCGCGATGAACAGATTCGCCCTTCATACAGTGCATAAAGCGCGTATGAGCGGCCAGCCTGTCCCGCTGCACATTCGTCAGATGGTGCCACAGCTCAAAGGAATCAATATAATCTCGAAATTGAGTTCCTTCCGCATGCGCCGGCATATCTATCCCCCCCTTTTCTCCCCATCTCGCAGGATTTCTAGGTCTTTCTCAGCCAGCGCACGGCGGCCAGACCTGCCTCAGCCCCTTCATAGACAGCTTTCGCAATCTGGAGCAATCCCCCGGTACAATCTCCTGCAGCATAGATGCCCGGGACGTTTGTCTCCATATTCACCCCGACAGCGATTGCTCCGTCATGAAGAAGAACACCCATCTTACGAGCGAGGTCCAAGCTCCCGGCGGCACCGATCGCAATAAAAACGCCGTCCACGTCCATCTGCGTATCATCTGCAAAGATAATTTGACAAACGCGGCGGTCTCCCTCAATGCGTGCAATCTTCTTTGATACGACGGCAATGGGCTCCGGTGGTTTTGCCTCAAGCGCAGCCCCATTGGTCAGCATCGTCACCTGCGCAGCATGCGGCAGCAGGATCTGCGCCTCATGAAGTGCATACGCACCTGCACCGATGACTGCAGCCTTTTTCCCGCGGTAAAAGAACGCATCGCAGATTGCGCAATAGCTGACACCGCGCCCCTCAAACGCACGGAGCCCCGGCACAGAGACAGTTCGGCGCGGGGCTCCCGCAGCAAGTATGACCGCATCTCCCTCATATGTCCGCCGAATTCCTTCAACAAAAAAACCCGCACCGGTATCCATCGGCCGGACACCGACAATTTCGTCCTCTTCGAAGACGACACCGAGACGCTTTGCCCCTGCAATCCCACGCTGCAAGAGATCTGTTCCGGAGATCGGCGCAGCAAATCCATAGTAGTTCTCGATCATCTCTGCACGCGCAAGAGCACCGGCTCCATTTGCCGTGATCGTTACGTCTGCTCCCCCCCTCCGTGCATAGAGGGCTGCAGAGATCCCGGCAGGGCCGCTGCCGATGATGATGACATGCATAGGATGCTCCTAATTTTTCTCGTGTACAAAAAAGGGGCGTTAAACGCCCTTTTTCTTGCTGCAGCGATCCTGCTTAATGATGATTAAAGAGCAGGCTCACCGAACGATGACTTTGAATCCGCACAATGACATCTGCCAGCGACTGTGCGAGAGAGAGTGTAACAAACTTATCCGACTGCTTCTCCGGCGAAATAGGAATGGAGTCCGTGATCACAAGCTGGTCAATCACCGATGCATTGAGGCGTTCAACCGCCGGATCACTCAGAATCGCATGTGAACATGCAGCGAGCACACGCTTTGCTCCGCGGTCCTTGAGAGCCTTCGCCCCCTCGCAGAGAGAGCCTGCTGTATCGACAATATCATCAATCAGCAGTGCCGTGCGCCCCTCAACATCTCCGATGAGATTCATCACTTCTGCGCATCCGGGACACGGACGGCGCTTCTCAATGATCGCAATCGGTGCACGGAGGAAATCTGCCATAATGCGGGCACGCGTGACTCCGCCGAGATCCGGCGAGACCACGACAAGATCCTCAATCTCCTGCTCGCGGAAGTAGCTGGCAAGCACAGGCGCAGCGGCCAGATGATCGACAGGAATATCAAAGAATCCCTGAATCTGTCCGGCATGAAGATCTACGGTTACAACACGTGTAACGCCTGCCGTTGTCATGAGATTCGCAACGAGTTTTGCTGAGATCGGCTCCCGCCCCCGTGTCTTGCGGTCCTGGCGTGCATATGCATAGTATGGGACCACCGCCGTAATGCTGTGGGCAGACGCACGCTTGCATGCATCCGTAAGAATCAGCAGTTCCATGAGGTTGTCATTCACGGGAAAGCTGGTCGACTGAATGATGAAGATATCCTTCCCGCGGATGCTCTCTTCGATCATCACCTGAATTTCACCGTTGTTGAAGTGCCCGACGAAAGCCTCGCAGAGCGGGATGCCAATACGGTCGGCGATGTCTTTCGCCAGCTGCGGATTCGCATTTCCCGTTAGGATGCATACATTGTCGGTCGGAAAACTCATCTCTCTGTTCCTCCTAAAAACCGGACGTGCCTTTTATTTATAGAATACACAAATCTGTTTATAGTATAACACGCACGCTATATTTTTGGAAGGGTGTTCCACTGTCTTTTTGCGCACTCAGAACCAATGGAACAAGATCTCATTTTCGCTTGTCATGCCAGCCTTCGATCTCCTTCTGACGCGCACGCGCAACGGAGAGTGCGCCCTCAGGAACATCACGCGTGATGGTTGAGCCGGCCGCAACATAGGAATTCTCCCCTACTGTAATCGGTGCAACAAGATTGGAGTTGCAGCCGACAAATGCACGATCTCCGATGACTGTGCGGAATTTATTCTTTCCATCATAGTTTACGGTAATTGTGCCGCACCCCATATTGACATCCGCCCCCATATCGCAGTCGCCGATGTAGGAGAGATGCGGGAGCTTTGATCCCGCACCGATCTCGGAGTTTTTCACCTCAACAAAATTGCCGATTTTTACCCCCGCACCGATATGGCTGTCAGGACGGATGTGATTGAACTGTCCGAGGTCTGTGCCGCTTTCGACGTCAGCATCATGTGCGTAGACATAGTGTGCCTTGACATTGTCGCCGACTGCCATATTTTGGAAGCGCACATGCGGTCCGATACAGCAGTCCTCCCCGATCACCGTCACCCCTTCCAGGAAAGTAAAGGGATAGATGACCGTATCCATGCCGACACGCACCTCAGCATCAATGAACGTCGTCTGCGGATCGATGATCGTAACGCCGTCCGCCATGAGCTCCTCAGCCTTGCGGCGGCGCAGAATGCGCTCTGCAACGGCAAGCTGGTTGCGGGAATTGATGCCGAGCGTACTCTCGTAGTTGTCCGCAACAACAGCCCAGATTTTCTCTCCCTCATCCCGAAGGATGCTGAGCACATCCGGCAGATAGTACTCTCCCTGCGCATTGTCATTTGTTACCTTGGCGAGCGCGGAGAACAGAGCCTGTGCATCAAAGCAGTAAATGCCTGCATTGACTTCGCGGATCTCGCGTTCCGCTTCCGTCGCATCCTTATGCTCGACGATCTTGAGCACCTCGCCGCTGTCACGGCGAATAACACGCCCGTAGCCCTTTGCATTCGGCATGATCGCCGTAAGCACCGTCGCCTTTGCTCCCGCATGGACATGCTCTTCATGAAAGCGTGCAAGAAGCTCCGCAGTCAAAAGCGGCGTATCTCCGCAAAGGACCATGATCGTCCCGCGCTCTCCCGCAAGCAGGTCCTTGGTCTGCAGAACGGCATGTCCCGTTCCAAGCTGCTCATGCTGCTCTACATATTCAACGCTGTCCCCAATGGCATCCCGCACGATGTTGCTGCCAAATCCGGTAACTACAATATTGCGGCGTGCTCCTGCTGCATCCGCCGCATCGATGACATGCTGCAGCATGGCCTTTCCTGCAGCACGGTGGAGGACCTTCGGCAGCTTTGACTTCATGCGAGTCCCCTTGCCTGCCGCCAATATGACTGTAACAAAATCCAACATTATGCTCCTCCCGTTCTCAGAAATTGCTTACTCGGAACTTTCCTTTGCCTTTTTTCCTTTGCGTTTCAGCAGCGTAGTTCCTGTCTTCTTTTCCTGTACTTCGATTGCATACAGCAATGTCTGCTCCGAGTTTTCCATATGCTTCGCGCCTACTTTGCGTGCATGGCGGGCATCTCCCGAGCCGATCGCATCGACGATCGCGCGGTGTTCCTCGAGAGTTGCCTTGAGACGTCCCGGATGCGACATTGAGATTGTGCGGAAGCGTGTCAGCTGTTCGCGGAGATTCCCGATGATCACCAGCAGCCGTTCATTTCGCGCAGCCTGATACAGGAGTTCATGAAACTCAATGTCCGTCTGCACAATGCGTTCCATATCGCCCTCTTCAATGGCGTGGCCGATGGCGACGAGGAGGCGCTCAAGACGTTCCTGCTCCTCATCAGTGATGCGCTCTGCCGCAAGTTCGCAGGCAAGCGACTCAAGTGCTGCACGAATCTCAAAAATCTCATTGATGTCACGGATGGACACGCTCGCAACATAGGCACCGCGGCGCGGAACAGTAACAACATACCCTTCCTGCTCCAGCTTGCGGATGGCCTCGCGTACGGGCGTACGGCTGACGAGCAGTTCATCTGCGAGATCGTTTTCCTTCAGCCACTCTCCCGGCTTTAATGCTCCGCCGCGAATTGCTTCCCGGAGCACCTCGCAGACGATCTCGCGAAGCGGCTGATAACTATTGACAACGACCGGCGATAATTTTCCTTGCATAATATCCCTCTATTTACTTGACGACATCTTCTCCTACTTCGAACACAGCCCCGTATCTTCCCGCGGTCCGCGTCAGATGCACAACGGCCTCGGTCTCTCGGCAAAACTCTGCTGCAGCACGCTCTGCTGCCGCCGCTTCCTTGAAAATCCCGAATACCGTAGGACCACTGCCTGACATCATCGCACAGACAGCTCCGCATGCACGCATGCGGGCACGATAGGCGCCGATGATCGGGTGCGCCGCCTCGGTGACCGGTTCCAGCACATTGCATGCAAGTCTGGCACAGGCCTCTGTATCGCCTGCCGCAAGGGCCTTCATAAACGATGCATTATCCGGATGCCGTTCCGGCGGATGCGCATCGTAGGCACGATAGGCCCAGGGCGTTGATACCGCAGCCGGCGGCTTGGCCAGTACAACAGGCAGCACAGGAAAGTCGGCAAGCGGATCCATGATCTCGCCGCGGCCGGTCGCAAGGACCGTACCGCCCATGAGGGAAAAGGGAATATCCGAACCGATTTGCGCACCAAGTGCGCAGAGGTCCTGATCCGACAATCCAAGCGCATAGAGTTCATTCATTCCGCGCAGTACCGCCGCAGCATCCGCACTTCCTCCTGCAAGCCCCGCTGCTACGGGGATCCGCTTCACAATGTCAATGGAGACACCGCCGCGGAGCTTGCACTCCTTCATGACCAGAGCAGCGGCACGATGGGCGAGATTGCGCTCATCAGCTTCCAGTCCGGGCAGATCCACGGTCAAAGAGATCCCCTCTTTTTGCCGCCGAAGCGTAAGCGTATCTGCAAGATCGAGGGACTGCATTACCGTCGCAATCTCGTGATACCCGTCGTTCCGAAGCCCCAGAATATCGAGCGTCAGATTAATCTTCGCCCGTCCGAGAATCGTCACCATAGGAAGTCATTCCTCCATTGCTTGGAAGACTATGGGATATGAAACCATAGTCACTCCATGTTCCAGATTAACAGGATTTCAAATTATATTCAATATTTTTTTATCAAAAAATTGTGATCGGATCGATATCAATGGCGACATCCTTGCGCGTATGCATGGCTCGTGTACGCAGAAAGGCCTGTATATCAGGAAGGCAGTCTGTTTTAATGAGGACGACAAAACGATACTCATTGCGCTCACGCTCGATGAGCGCAGGAGACGGCCCGATCACCATGCATCCTGTCTGCTGTGCAAACGTCTTTCGGACATCTGCAACAAAGGCATCCGCCGCATCCCATATACGGTTCCGATTCACGCCGTGGAAGAGGAGCTTTACGAGGCGGCTGAAGGGCGGATAGAAGAGTTCGCGCCGCAGTCCGATCTCCTGTGCATAGAACGCCTCATAGTCCTGCTGCATCGCCGTGCGCACGGCGTAGTGCTCCGGATTATAGGTCTGCACAATGACCTCGCCGCGCGCTCCGCGGCGTCCCGCACGTCCCGCCGTCTGTGTGATCAGCATGAAACAGCGCTCCGCCGCACGGAAATCCGGCAGATTGAGGCTGGCATCCGCACTAATGATGCCGACTGCCTGTACGCCGGGCAGATCATGCCCCTTCGCAACCATCTGCGTACCGAGGAGGACATCGTAATCATGTCTGCGAAATCGTGCAAGCATCTCTGAATGCGCCAGCTTGCGCCCTGTCGTATCGCGGTCCATCCGTACAATACGGGCGCGGGGAAGGAGCTGTCCCAGTTCCTCCTCAAGTTTTTCCGTCCCTGAACCAAAGTATTTGATATAGCGGCTTCCGCACTTCGGACAGGCCTCCGGAACGGCGGCGCGCTGATCGCAGTGATGGCAGACGAGTGTGCCGTCTGCATGATAAACAAGCGGCAGACCGCAGTCGCTGCAGGTAATCACAGCACCGCACGAGCGGCACATGATAAAGGTGGAGTAGCCGCGCCGGTTCAGCATGATGATCGCCTGCTCGCCTCGATCGAGGGTATCCGAGAGGAGTTCACGCAAAGCGAGCGAGATGATCGTACGTCGTCCGCGGCGCAGCTCCTCACGCATATCAACGGCGCGCACGTGCGGCAGCGGCTGGCTGCCGATGCGCTCCGGCATTCTCAGAAGGGTCAGCTCTCCCTTCTGTGCCCGCGCATAGCTCTCAAGCGACGGTGTCGCGCTGCCCAGTACGAAAATCGCACCATGCCGCCGCGCAAGAATCTCCGCAGCAGTGCGGGCATGATAGCGAGGCGATTCATCCTGTTTATAGGACATGTCCTGTTCCTCATCCAGGATGATCCCCCCGACATTGCCCGCCGGGGTGAAGAGCGCCGAACGCGCGCCAATGATGATTCCAGCCTCTCCGCGCCGTACACGGAAAACGGCATCATTGCGCTCCGCCACAGAGAGTTGGCTGTGCAGGACGACAATATCACCTGCAAACACTTCCTGAAATGCGGTGATGAGCTGCCCTGTGAGAGCAATCTCCGGCACAAGCACGATGACTTGCCGCCCCGCTGCTCGTATGGCACGAGCCGTCTCAATATAGACACGCGTCTTTCCGCTGCCCGTGACACCATGAAGCAGGTAGCCGTGAAATCCGCCGTCTGCAACCCCTGCGCGCAGAGCCGCAGATGCGTCTGCCTGCGCAGGTGTCAGCGGCTCTGCAGCAGCCGTCATTGTCCCTGTTCCGTAGCTCTCGCGTGCCTTGCGGCGCAGATGTTCCGTCAGGACCCGAGCCTCAATGAGATGCTTGATCACTGCAGGAGAAACTCCCGCTTCTTTAAGCTCCTCCCATGTATATGTGTCCCGTGTACGAAAGAGCGCCAACGTGCGCGCCTGCGCCGGCTTGCGGGCAAATCCGGCAAGCAGCTCCTCCGTGATCTCTTTCGCCGTATAGTACTTCTCATACCGCGCCTTGTCGCGCTTATCCGCATGGTACTCCTTTCGCAGGAGACCATAGTGCAGGAGCTTTGCTGCCGCCTGTTCCGCCGCAACGGCAGGGAGAGCCGCACGCAGCTGCGGCATGCGCTGACTGCCGTGCACGCGCAGATAGTCATAAACCGCACGCGCATGTGTATCTGCAAGCAAGGGATGTCCCTCGTCCGCATCCTCTGCCGCCGCATAGACGGGAAAGATGCGAAGGCCGCTCTTGCCCGGCATAAAGAGACGCATCATCTCCGCCGCAGAGCAAAGGTAGAATTCCGCTAATTCCTGGGCGGCAGCAAGCAGTTCCGGCGTGAACCACGCCTCGGCATCGACCGCCTCGATGATCGCGCGCAGCGCATGTCCGCCGTCACGATCTTCATCATAGGGGCGTACAGCAATGACAAAGCCCTCGATGCGCCGTTTCCCGAACGGAACGAACACGCGCCAGCCGGCGGCAATCTCCGGCAAGGTGTCCGGCACGGCATAAGTGAATGCGCGCCAGATGCTCTTGACCGGAATGTTGATATAGACATCAGCAACGGTCATGGGCCCACCTTCTCATCAAAAAAGCCGTTACACGAAAAGATTCGTGCAACAGCCCCTTTCCGTACAGCATGTTATAACGCAATTGCCGCCTGATTTGCAAGAATGGCCTTACCCGCCTGACATGCGGGGCAAATACAGGTATCCTCCCCCTGCTCCTTCGCCTTTCTTGCTGCAGCATTATACTCTCCCGCTTTCTGCGCGCCAAGCAGAGCAGTGCCATCCGGCGATCCCGTAAAACTGATGAGCTGATCGATCGTCAGAACATCACTCCTAATCTCCTCAAGCAGAGCGCGGTAGGCCGACTGTTCATCTGCCGTATTCACGGCGCCGAGGAAGGTCTCTGCCTTCTCCTTCAGCCCCGCATAGGTCATCGGTGCGGCTGCGAGGCTGCGCACCTCATCGATGATGCCGCTGCGATCCAGCGCCATAATCTCTCCCTCCTCAGTTCTCCGTTTAAATGCCGGAATTAATGAAAAGTTCTCTCCGTTATTATAGAACAACCGGAAATATTTGACAACCAGAAAAATTCCATCCTGTTTGAATTCCGACCATTTTTCTCGGAATTGTGGCTTGGGTCACATTTTTTTTGACATGTTCCGTGTATGCTGTGAACAGAATTGATCCGAACACCCAAAGGAGGAAACAATATGGCCATCTTAAATAATATTCAGCACCAGCAGGCACTCCTGCTCAAAGATCAGGTTGCCTATGCCGAGGGACAGATTGTGAGCAAGACGCTCGTCCAGAATAAGGGGCTCGGCATCACGCTCTTCGCCTTCGCCAAGGGCGAGGGCATCAGCACGCATGAATCGAAAGGGGATGCGCTTGTGACGGCACTCGAGGGCGAAGGCGTCATTACCATCGATGATGAAACCTATGCGCTCAAAGCAGGCGAGAGTATCGTCATGCCTGCAAATCACCCGCATTCGGTTTATGCGGCGAAGGATACATCGTTCAAGATGCTCCTCGTGGTCGCATTCCCGACAACATAAAATTTCCCAATGCAAAAATCGCCCGCAGCAGAAGAGCTGCGGGCGATTTTCTATTTTACTCTTTGCCGTCGTTCTGCGGGCCATACTGAATGTTCCGCATGAATTCACGCGGAGAACACTGCATATATTTTTTAAATACGGTACAAAAATTTTTGTAGTCGCCGAACCCGTTTTCTTCTGCGACCTCATAGACGCGATACTTCCCCGAGACGAGCTGCGCTACTGCCTTCTGCAGACGTTCCCGCGTCAAAAGCTCGAGGAACGTCTGACCAACAGCCTCCTTGAACTTGCGGCTGAGATAGCTCGCACTCACTCCAACTTCCTCGGCGAGAAGTTCGATGCTGATCCTCTTGCGATAGTCACTCCGAATACGCTCCATCGCTTGCCGCACATAGGGATTGAGGCCCTCATCCGCAAAATAACGGCTCCAGTCGATCCCCTCCATCAGAGACTCTCCGGCTCGGTGCTCTCGCCCCTCTGCTGCCAGACGCCGCATGAGCGCAGTGAGTTCCGCCTCATCGACAGGCTTCAGCAGATAATCTGCGGCCCGCAGTTCGATCGCCTTCTTCGCATAGCCGAACTCCGCATAACTGGTGAGAAAAACGAGCTGCGGCAGAATTCCCTCCGCACGCGCACACTCCGCCATTGCAATGCCGTCCATGCGCGGCATACGAATGTCTGTCAGCAGTATATCCGGATGCTCACGGCGCAGGAGTTCGAGGCCCGCACGTCCGTCGGCCGCATCGCCCACAACAACACAGTCCATGCTGCGCCAGTCGATCGTACTGACAAGCCCCCTCCGAATAATCTCCTCATCCTCAACGATCAGAATGCGCTGCATCGTCCTCATCTCCTTTCCCGCGCTTTATGGGAAGCACCATCTCAACACGTGTCCCTCCCTCCGGCGGGGAGACAATATGCAGGCCGAACTCCATGCCATAGAGCAGCTGAATCCGGCGGTGAACATTGTAGATGCCCGTATGTGAAGAGCTGTTCTCGCCGCGCTTCATAATCGTGCGCAGACGATGAAGTGTCTCGGTTTCCATGCCGGGGCCTGCATCCTCGATGACAATGCGCAGCTTCCCGTGCATCGCGCTGATGCGCGTGCGTATACGGATATTCCCCTCCGGATCTGCGCCATAGTGTACGGCATTCTCAACAACAGGCTGCAGGAGCAGCTTTGGTACAAGACAGTTCTTTGCAGCCTCTGCAATCTCCTGCTGATAGTCCAGCCGTGCGCCGAAACGCTGACGCTGAATTTCAATGTAGTTCTGGAGATGGCGAATATCTTCTGCCAGAGTGACGCGCTGAACACGGTTGTCAATGCTGTACCGCAGGAGGGCGGAGAGCGCCGTGATCATGCGCACGGCCGCATCCGGCTCCAGTTTCGCCATGAACTTGATATTCTCAAGAGTATTAAACAGGAAATGCGGATTGAACTGAGACTCAAGCTGGCGGATCTCAGACATCACGCTTGCCCGCACCTCGGCCTCGTTTTCCTCCATGAGATGAACAAGACTGTGCACCATGCGATTGTATGCATCTGCAATCTCTTCAAACTCGTTGCCCGTTCGGATGGCGAGCGTCCTGTCCAAATTCCCGTGCCGCACAGCACGAAACGCATCCAGCAGTTCATCCACCGCCTGTGTCTTTTCGGCGGTCTCACGCCGTACACTGATGAAAATCAACGGTATCATGAGCAGAAAAACCGCGAGAAGAATGGCCGCCCCCGTTGCAAACTGCGCAATACGGGTACCTACAGGCAGGAGCGCATAGACGGTAAAGCGTCCGTCGAGCACATGCTCATGGGCTGCATAAAAACGCTGCCCATCGATCTCAATCAAACCGTGCGCATCTGCCAGCTCAGGCACAAGCTTATGAAACACGGAATCGCGGAAAATTGTCATGGTAGAAAAAGGAGCACGCCCCTCTTTGTCCGCAATGACAAAGTGGATCTTCTCGCTGGTCTGGAGACGTTTCTCCAGCTCACGCATTGATATGACAAAGACCACATATCCCTGCGGCTTTAGGTGCACCTTCCGCCCATACTGCGGCGGCCGGATCGCCTGTCCGACGATGTAGTCCCACTCACGATCGCTGTACGGAACAAACTCCTCAACACTGCCTTCCCGTGCATCCATGCGCGACAGCACTCCCCAGCGCATGGCCGGCGGGGCAAGATAGGCAGGGACTTCGTTCCCCGTATGAAAGAGCTCTCTCCGCTCCGCATCGAGCAGACAAAGATTTGGAAATCCGCCGCGTCGGTTCAGCTCCGCATAAAAGTGCTCAAAAAATACCCGGCGCTCCTCCCCACTCCCATATATGCCGCCAATTCCGGTCTTTGCGATAGCTGCCGCACGCAGCTCATAGTCTCGCGTAAGCTCTGTAAAGATCTCTCCGGCAACGCGTGCCTCTTCCTCTGTGCGCTCTGCGACATTGCGGTTCCAGTAGATCACTGCGAGCAGGATGCAGATTGCAGTGATAAGAAACCCCGGAGCGAGGGCATACTTCATCAGGGCGCTTCGTACTTCGTCTTGAAACCGCCGCATATGCTCCTCCTTTTTGCAGTCGCATCGAATAAGTTTAATATGATAGCCATGGTATCGAGGAAGGAAAATACCGGGAGGAAACCCTCCCGGTAGTGCTCCTCTGATCAGCAGAGATTACTGCACGCTCGTGAATATATCCTTGAACTTATCGAGCCATGCCTTCTTATTTTTCTCGACAACCTGTTCGTCATCGTTGATGATCTTGATCTGATCCTTCGGCAGGAGGCCGACGGGCGGATCTACGTCATCACGCACGGAACGGCGGTGGAGGTTCATAGCGATGATGCTCTGCGCTTCCTTGCTCGTGATGAAATCAATGAACTTCTTCGCGTTCTCCATATGCTTTGCATTCTTGATGATATAGATGCCGTCGGGCTTGGAGATAACGCCTTCCTTCATGTAGACAAGCTTCACGGGGGCACCGTCGGCAACATACTTTGCGCCGCCCTCTTCAAAGGTCAGGCCGACCGCATACTCGCCGTCCGCAACCCCCTTGTAGACTGCAGATGAACCCGAAAGCAGCTTACCGTCGAGATTGCGCGAGAGTTTTTCCACATAGTCCCAACCCTTGTCCGGGTCACCGTTGCCCATCGCGTAGAGCATATTGATGAGATGCTCGTAGGACGAGGAGGACTTCGACGGATCGGCAAAGGCGATCTTGCCTTTGAGCGCAGGATTCAGCAGATCCTCGTAGCCCTCTACCTTCACATCGCCGATGAGATTCGTATTGACCATGATAACGCTTGGGATATCCGTAAAGCGCGTCATCGGTCCCTCGGTATTCTTGAATGCCTCCTGGATGTGATCCTCATTCTTTGAGGTGTAGTTCTCAAAGAGGGCAGCCTTCGGCTTCATTGTATTGAGAGAGCCGCCCCAGAAGATATCGCCGAGCGGATTTGCCTTTTCGGACTCAACACGCTTCAGGAGTTCTCCGGTCCCTGCCGCAATGACCTCGACCTTTACCCCGCTCTGCTTCTCAAACTCTTCGACGAGAGGGTTGATGAAGGTCAGCGGATGCGGACAGTAGATGACGAGCTGATTGTCATCTCCCGATGCCGCCTTTTTCTCGCCGCCTCCCCCGCCGCAGCCGGTGAGTGCGCCGCCGAGCATCAGGGATGCTGCCAGTACGGCAAACATTTTCTTGAGCTTCATGAAATGACCTCCTTATAACAGAAACGACATCTATCACAAAGGCTTTCGCCTGAGGAGCAAATTATCAGAGCGTGACATCCTTGCTTCCCGACACCTTGAAGAAGGTGACCATTGCAGCAATCGTCGTGAGCGTCAGAATTGTTGAAAGTGCTGCGGCGGTGCCGTAGCTTGCGCGGATGACCTCTGTATAGATTGCAACGGACATCGTCTTCGTTGCGCCTGTAAAGAGAATAACCGAGGAACTGAGCTCATTGATCGCCGTAATCCACGAGAGGATAGCCCCGCTCATAACACCCGGCAGCATCATGACCGCTGTCACCTTGAAGAATGTCTTCAATGGAGAGGCGCCGAGACTGACCGAAGCTTCCTCAATACTCGGACTGATTTGGTAGAGAATCGCCGAGCTTGACCGCAGCGTATAGGGCAGGCGGCGTATAACAAGGGACATAATAATGATGAGCGCCGTCCCGGAGAGGAGCAGCGGCTCCTCATTGAATGCCAGCAGGAGCGTGATTCCGAGCACAGAGCCTGGAATGATATACGGGAACATCGTAAGCGTGTCAATGATGTCTGTAAGCACGCTCTTGCGCCGTGTTGTCAGATAGGCAACTGTCATGCCGAAGAAGACGATGATGAGAATGGCGGCCGTACTGAAAAGATACGTATTCGAGATCGCCGCACCAAGGCTGCTGAAGATCGTCGTATAGCTCTCGAGAGAGTAGCCGCCGGTAAAGACCGCGCCGTTCGTCTCAAGGAATGATGTGTAGATGACGACGAGCTGCGGGATCATGGAGACAGCAACAAGCAGATAGATGAGAACATGCATGATGATATTGCCGGCGCCCTTCATCTCTTTGACCTCAATCGGACGCAGAGAGCTCATCGTAAAGGACTTGCGGTTCACAATATATTTTTGCAGAAGGAAAATCGTCGAGGTGATGACGACCATAATCGCAGCCATTGCTGCGGCAAAGTTTGCCTGATCCCCGACCTCGTTGATAAACTCCGAGTAGATCATGACCGGCATGACGTTGAAGCCCTCGCCGATCAGCATCGGTGTGCCGAAGTCCGCCATGGCATTCATAAATACCATGAGCGCTCCTGCAAGAATTGTTGGTGTGATGAGCGGCACGATGACCGTCACCACCTTGCGGATGCCGCTGCATCCGAGACTCTCCGCCGCCTCGATCAGTGCAGAATCAATATTCTTCATTGCGCCCGCTGCGTAGAGATAGATGAACGGATAGAGTTTGAGCGTCAGGACGAGTAAAATCCCGGTAAATCCGTAGATGGACGGGAATTCATACTGAAAGGTATCCTGCAGCCACTGGGTCAGCATCCCGCTGCGGCCCCCGATCAGGATCCACGAATATGCGCCGATGAACGGAGGCGAGAGAAGAGAAATGATGATGCAGATCTCCAGTGCGCTCTTAAAGCGTACGCGGTAGAGTGTCATGAAATAGGCCAGCGCTGTCCCGATCACAATGGCAAGCGCCGTCACGCACGCGGTAACACTGAAGCTGTTGATCATCGACTGATAGTAATATCTGCGGTCGAAAAAATGTTTAAAATGTTCTAGTGTAAACTCCCCCGTTACGGCATCCTGAAACGCCGAGGCAAAGAGAGAGAAGAGCGGATAGATCAGGAAGAGACTGAAAAAAGCAATGGACAGTACCGTGATGCCCGTCCAAAAATCCCAGCGCAGACCCAACTTATTCATAGCGTACCACATCCTTCAGGATATTGCACGAACCGTCCGCAGTAAAAACATTGACCTTTTGCGCATTGGGACGCAGACAGACCGTATCTCCGACCTCCAGATGCCGGGTCGCATGCCCGAGATCCTGCGAGAACTCCAGCGATGCCTGATTGGGCAGAATCATTTCATCCGGGAACTCCAGGCTGTAATTGATGTACTTTCCGAGGAACACCTTCGTCCGCACCTTGCAGGGCAGACCGTCCTGCTGTATGGAGAGCTCCTCCGGACGGACAGAGATCACAACCTCCATCCCGTCCTCCGTCTCTGCGGCGAGATTCTCCATCGGCATCTCCCAGCCGCTGCGAAAGACAACGCTCATCCCGCTGTCGGATTTCTTCACACGTCCATAAAAGAGATTGGAGTGCCCGATGAACGTCGACACAAAGATATTCCAAGGACGTTCGTAGATCGTCTGCGGACGTGCCGTCTGCTGAATCTCTCCCTTGTTCATGACCGCGATGCGGTCTGATATGGAGAGTGCCTCCTCCTGGTCGTGCGTGACATAGACCGTGGTAATGCCGACCTGCTTTTGTACCGCACGAATCGCCGAGCGCATCTCGACACGCAGCTTCGCATCGAGATTTGAGAGCGGCTCATCCATCAGCAGCACGCTCGGATGGATAACAATCGCACGGGCAAGAGCCACGCGCTGCTGCTGTCCGCCGGAAAGGCGCTCGGGCAGACGATCCTGATAGTCCGTAATCTGGACGACATCGAGAATGCGGTCGACCTTCTCCTTCATCTCAGCCTTCGGCACGTTGCGGAGCTTGAGTCCGTATTCCACGTTCTGCCGCACCGTCAGATGCGGGAAGATCGCGTAGCTCTGAAAGACCATGCCGATATTTCTCTTATGCGCCGGAATGTCATTGATGCGCTGCTCATTGAAGAGAATATCTCCTCCCTCAATTGAATTGAATCCGGCAATCATACGGAGGAGCGTCGTCTTGCCGCACCCGGAGGGCCCGAGCAATGTGAAGAACTCCCCGTTGCGTATGTGCTCCGTAAGGCCCGGAATGATGGTGAGTTCACCGTACTTCTTTACGGCATTCTCAATTTGAATCGCTACGCTCATATCATTTCCTCCACCCGTACTTCGAAATACCTTCCCCGCTCTCATAGTTCTTATTCGTCTGATTATTTATAGTATACAAAAAGAAAACATAAAAAACCATCCGTAAATCTATAAAAATATCCGAAAAAATGAACTATAAGAAAAAAATAAAAAGAGGAACGATCCGTCCCTCTGCTTCCTTCATGATAAAATTGCCTCTGCCGCCGCCATCACGCCGAGCGCCGCATGCTCAAACGTCAGCCCGCCCTGCAGATAGATACAGTACGGCTCACGCATCGGCCCGTCTGCACTGAGCTCAATCGATGCCCCCTGTACGAACGTCCCTGCTGCCATGATAATCTGATCCGCATAGCCCGGCATATCCCACGGCTCAGGTGCCGCAAACGAATCCACAGGAGACATCGCCTGGATTGCGCGTGCAAATGCCTTCATCCGCTCCGGATCCCCGAGCACAATCGCCTGTATGATGTCGCTCCGCGTGTCTGTAAAACGCGGAAATGTGCGGCAGCCAAGCCCCTCAAAGATGCCCGCGGCAAAAACCGCCCCCTTAAGTGCCTGAGCCACAACATGCGGGGCAAGAAAGAGGCCCTGATAGAGAAGGCGGTTCGATACGAGACTCGCACCAAGTTCATCCCCCATGCCGGGAGCCGTCAGACGATAAGAGGCCGCCTCCACAAGATCGCTGCGCCCCGCAATATAGCCGCCCGTCGGTGCAAGGCCGCCGCCCGGATTCTTGATCAGCGAGCCCGCCATGATATCGACATGCGGCAGCTCTGTCGACTCGGTCGTATCGACGAACTCCCCATAGCAGTTGTCCACGAACACAATGCAGTTCGGGCCAGCCTCTTTGATGCGCGCACTCACCGCGCGAATATCCTCGATGCTGAGCGGCTCGCGTTCGCTGTATCCGCGTGAGCGCTGAACGAGTGCCAGCTTTGTCCGCGGCGTTACGACCCGTCCGATTCCCTCCAGATCAACATGGCCGTCCTGCATCGGCAGTTCGTCATAGAGCACGCCGAACTCCTTCAGCGAGCCGACACTCTCATGTGCCCATCCGATGACCGTCTGCATCGTATCGTAGGGCGCGCCCGTGATCGATACCAACTGATCGCCGGGACGCAGGATGCCGAACAGTACCGTCGCAAGTGCATGCGTCCCCGAGACGAACTGCGTCCGCACGAGCGCGCGCTCCGCACCGAAGACCCGCGCGTAGAGCTCATCCAGTTTTTCACGTCCGAGGTCGCTGTACGCATAGCCGGCGCTCACACCGAAATGCGCATCTGAGATGCGGCATTCCCGCATGGCGTCCAGAACCTTCTTCGTATTGTATTCGGCAGTCTCATCCATCCGCCGAAACTGCTCCTCTGCACGCACCAGAACATCCTCCCGCAGTGCGCTCAGCTGCTCTCTCTGCACGTAATTCCTCTCTTTCATTCCTGCACCGCTATCTCCGCTGCCATACGCAGAAAACGTACGAGATGTAGGTCCAGCCGCTGCTCCAATTCATCGAGATCAGCGGCATCAAAATCATAACTCACATACGGCATTCCCGCCGCATGATACTCTCCGAAGAATTCATTCCGATAGCAATTGTAGTAGATCCCGACATCATTGCCCTGCGCAAAATCCGCATAGTCAATAATGAGGTAGGAGCCGTTCGTGAGCGCAGCCGGAGCCGACGGACGTATAAAGAGCGTATAGCCCTCCAGCTTCTCAGGCAGTGCCTGTCCGTACGCCCACGCCGCAACAGCATCACGTATCGGCAGCAGCTCCTGTGAGCACAGCGTATCAGCACTCAGATCCTCTATCACAGACGGAAGATACCGTGCAAGCTCATGTACAAAAACAGACAATTCCCCGTGAATGAAGGACGGCAGAGAAAAGCTGACGACGCCGATATGAACGCGCAGTTTATACGACTGCGTTACCGCGTCATAGAAGCCGACAACAGCGCGGTGCATTGCTTTATTGTCATAGCGGAAAAAATCATATTGCGCCTCATTCCGTTCCTGCACCTTTGTGAAAACATAGCCGTCAATCTCAGGCGGCAGGCCTTCGAGTACATGCTGCTCTGCAAGAGCAGCCTCCACCCGCTCCATAAACTCTTCTGCCATGCGGGCCCCTTACTTGCCTGTGCGGCCGCGCTTCGTCATCGGAACCCCCTGCGCACAAAGCGGGCAATTCGCAGGCGCATAGGTTTCCACCTCCATCGTAAGGAGCGCCGATGCAGGAACATCACCGAAATTCGCCTTGCCGCCGCTGCGGTCAACGAGCATCGCGACCGCAACGGGAATCGCGCCCGCCTCCTTCACGACCTCGATGACCTCCTTGA
>ERZ772772.239-NODE-239-length-33781-cov-3.356342_pt1 | contig 33781 bp, 37 predicted proteins | sample MGYA00511484_ERZ772772 | MGnify/ENA primary metagenome ERZ772772 (study PRJEB29015, sample SAMEA2737913) | human oral metagenome | biome: human oral; feature: human-associated habitat; material: dental | place: China | collected 2088 ... | reverse complement strand
AAAACGCCTTGTATTTGTCAGGATATTTCTATTTTGTTCTGTAGGGATTAAAATTCATTATTTCCCGACAGCCCCCTAATCTCTTTTTATATCTTTATCTGTATGCTTTTATAAAATCATCTGGTGTGATCGCCAGAACCTCAGAATTTTCAAAATCTCTCACATTGCAGGTGATAATGTAATCAGCTCCGACATACTTTGCACATTTATCCTGCAGACAATCCTCGAAATCCTCGAAGGAATCTTTTTCAATTGCATCAATTATCTCTGTCTGTGATGCAGTTGTGACAGTAAAAATTTCGCATATATCTTTCAGATTTTGTCTGCGAACACTGTCACTGCGTTTTCTTAGCACATACCAGAGAGTGGAAAGCGTATGGAATGCAATGTAACCAGTACATTCACCAATTGCACATTTTCTTACAATTTCCACAGACTGCTCAAGATAGGGATCCTCACGGTTCGTGATGTAATTCAGAAGGATGTTTGTATCAATCAATACTACCGAATTTCTCATTTATCGCTTTCTCCCTTTCAACATAATAATCAATTGTCTCTGTAGTAGCTTTTCTGGATGCCTCAAGTCTTGCGAAAGCTTCTAACTTGCTATTGTTATTTGTGTGTGTATCTGAAAGCGGTGCCTTGATAATGAATGGAATGCTTCTTTCTCTTAATGCAGTTCTGGTAAAGGTTTCATAAAAAGTCTGCTTTGTCTGACCCATTGCATCAAGCATCGCACCCAGTTCCTCGTAAATTGAATCCTCTAATCTTATGCTGATGGTTTTCATTTTAAGCATCTCCTTTCTTTGTTTGAAATAATTATATACGAATTTGATTCGCATAGCAAGCAATAGCTTTCTTTTTGCTAAAATAAATCAAAGTCTTTCTACGTAGCGAGCCGCGCATAGCCCCTGTACTCATCATTGCTGCTTTCTGCGTACATATCGTTCACCATTCCAATCGTAAGAAGATCCAGATCATGGATGGAGATACCAAGATGTACGTAGCGAAGCAGAGACAATGGTGTGGTCATCGGCCGATCTGTTGCATGAAGTTTTTTTAGACTTCACATCCGTCTGGATATTTAAGCCCCGGAGATCGATGATTTTCGGAATCACCTGGTAGATGGAGAAGGTGATGAACTCATCAAGCCACTCCTCTGGGCTGTCCAGGATGGAAGGGTCTGCGTGCTTTGCCATAATGTAGGCGATATTCTCGAACATCTCAAGGGAGAATATATCGAGGTGAGAGGAATCCTCATCACCGTTTCCGATTGCCTTTCCGAGCGCATTGAGATCCTTGTAGATATCCCGGTGGAACTTGATGCGGTAAATACTCGGAATGGCGGTAGATGCCTTGAAGGGCACCTGCTTTCCGTCAGTCCCAATCATAGAAGTTTTCTGGTTCTCCATTAGCATCCAGAGAGATGGATACGGAGCCTGGCATCGGAGCCGGCGTACCGAAGGTAGGTGTGCCATCCTCACCAATGGTAAGGAGTGCATAGTGCGTATTCTTCAGGTTGAATTTCACCTTATTTGCTTTTTCAGCCATTGTTAATTTACCTACATTTCAAATGAATATAGGATTTCGTAAAGCTTCTCAGATTCAATCCAAGTCTCGGATTTTTCATAAAAAATGCCATACTGATCGAGCACGGCTTCCACGCACTGTTTTGCCAACAAGTCCTTGCGGTCGGTATACAGTTCGATATGGATTTCATTCATCTTGTAGTAGACTCTTCCCTCTGCCGCGAAGTTGTCGCTACTTGGCGTAAGATAACAAATAAACGGTGGATCCGGACTTTCTCCCTCCGCAAAGTGGTCATAGGCCAAGGGGAGTCCTATTTTATTTATGATTTCGAGTAATTTCTCCATGTGTTATACTTTCAGGACCCTTTCAATTTCACGCTCCAGTGTATCAATCGCTTTTTCTTCAGATGGTGCGATATGAGGTCTTGCAGCGACACAGCCACCACCTCGCTTTGCATGACCAAATTCCATAAGGTGTGCCAGTTGATAGCGGTTTTTAGAGTACACCACAAGTTCTAAAGAATTCGATGCTTCCTTTTGCGTTTTCACAGCCCAGTTCTTTGCGTATTTCCCGGTGTCCTTGGGAGCAGTTGCAACAATCACATCCTTGACGGATTTACCAGCCTTGTGGACCGATGTTTTTAGGTCATCCGTTGCAAGGTTAGCATGTTCCTCAAGCCCCTCCATAATCGCATCTGCCATCTGGCCAATGCTTACCCCATTGGTTGCCATCGTTAGCGCCTCACTTTCTGACAGGAGAGTTTGATACATTTTTTCTTGTAATTCATGTGGTCGATGGCTGTGATGTCATAAAGCGTATCGTTAAACTCCACACGATAATGCGTGGAATCTAAGGCGGTAGCCTTCTTGCACCACCAGATAGTAAAATCGACCTCCGTATTGTCTACAATCATTCCAGCGTCCATATCTTCCTTGCCTGCTTCAGCACTTACCGTTGCATAGCAGCTATAGTAGGGTACCTAGTTTGTTTTATGGTTTCCGATGGCATCCACAGTTACTTCATTCTTGGTAATGAAGATGCAGATATTTAAAAGTTCAATGTTCATCATAAGACCTTCTTTCTGGCACCGAATAGCAGAGAGCGCAGTGTTAGTGTCAGTGTATGATGGTCTGCTTCCTCTTGGTGCTCGTACAGGTATGTAGCGGTATAAAAAATGGCAGCCTTGGCATATTCACAAGCAGACAGCTAGTCAAGATTCTCTGTGCGAAGGATGTCCATGCAGATCCGTGTTTCGGCTGTGTCCAGAGCTTCGATGAGAGCGTCATCATCATCGAAATCCACTCGCAGATAGTTCTTCATTTCTTCCAGTGTAATGAGCATTTCTCATCGCCTCCATTCTTAATGATATAGTAAGGGTAGCGCCATTCATCACAAATGACGCCACCTTTTATTCAAACTACCTTAGGCCTTGGTAGCTTTTGTAGTACCGGTAATGGTAAGGATCTGCACAGCCTCCAGAAGGATGAGCTTACCATCCACACGTTCCTTGGCAACATAGCCGATCATGCCGTTTCCAGCAAAGAGCTCTGTGAGCTGCTTGAAGGAACGAGTACAGCGATCTCCAATGTTGTAGTGGCTGTAAACACCAAAGGCAATCTTTCCAGCAGGGTAGAACGGAGAAGCGTAGACATCATAGCCCAGGAGCTTATACGGTTCACCTGCCACAAGAGAAGGCTACCATATATAGGCACTATTGTTATCCCTGAGCTGTCGGATGGAAGCGATGGTCTGATCGTTCATGATAAACTTCGCGTTATTACGGTAAGGATGCTTCAGTGCATACACAAGCTTAATCACATCATCAGCGGTAAGAGAAGCCGTGGAAATAGCTACCGTTCCGCCACCGGTCGCAGCAAAAAGGCCCAGCCCGGAGCCTATTACCCCGTTTGAAAACGCGTTTTTGTGCGTGAGACCCAACGCCCGTTCCACGGTAGCTGCGCCATAGAGATTAAGACCGCCCCTGGGGGGTGGATGATGCACAAAGAAAATGCATTTGCTTTATGTGTTGTACCAACGGTCACCGTGTTCCGCATGGATGTGTGCATGGCAAGCCTTGCATAAGGCTTTCAGGTTCTCACGGTCATGAGTTCCACCCTGAGACAGAGGAAGCATATGATGAATCTCCTAGGTTGGTGTATAAACACCTTTTGCAAGGCATTCTTCACAAAGCGGATGAGCAGCGGTATAGCTGTCACGGATGCGCTTTCATGCATGACCGTAGCGACACTTGGTGGCTGGGTCTCTATCATAATGTTCGTAGCGTCTGGCTTCCTACTTGGCATGCTCCTCACAGAAGCGATCGTTCGTGAGATTAGGACAGCCTGGATAAGAACAGGGAGGCTTAGGTTTTCTCGGCATCAGTTTCACCTCCTTGCGGCATTAGAAAAGCCCTGCAGGAAGTAGATCCTACAAGGCTTCTGTGATTTTCTTTTTTGCTAGTCTAATACTATCAGAAGTTGATGGTATCATTCTATGTCTTTTTGTGCCCATCTTCGTTTGGTTCGGGAATTTTTACTTCCTGCAGAGCACGGCTGTGGAGCTTGTGCATGTAGCGAAGCTCGTAGTTCATATCAATGGCGATCTTTTCCCAGGATTCACAGCAGATGTAGCGCTTTGCCAGAAGATCCTGATATTCAGGATTGAAAACGGACTGAATTGCATGAGTGATTTCTTTCTTCAAATTCACCAGCTTTTCCATATCTTCTGTAATTTAGTCCTCCAGGTTGATGATTTTCATGACACATTCCTTTAGACGAGAGTTGCCAAGATTTGGGCTCTTAGGCATATCAGAATAAGTAGCAGTGTAGCGGGTAGCCAGATTATTTAAGGAGTCAATAATCTGTTTTTTTGTGATAATGCGCTGATCCAGGTTACGGATTTGAGATAAATATTCTTTTGCATTCATAGAGTACCTCCGAATAATAAAATTCCCTCTGATTGACCTATGTTGTCGTGGATTGTCATAGATTTGCTTTTACCGCATCAATCAATGCGTTGTGTGTGACTTTCTTCAGGGACAGCTCTTTTAAGATGCGCTCATCAATGGTGCTCTTGGTTATGATGTGCTCAATGACGACAGTACCGGAGGTCTGGCCTTGCCGCCAGAGACTAGCGTTAGTCTGTTGATATAACTCCAAAGACCAGGTCAGCCCGAACCAGATGAGGGTGGAACCACCAGCCTGAAGATTCAGTCCATGACCGGCATAGGCAGGATGTATGACAGCAACAGGAATATCGCCATTGTTCCAATCAGTGATATCCTTGCTGGATTTTATCTCATGGGCATCAAAGCGCTTCTTGATTCGCTACAGGTCGTGCTTGAACCAGTAAGAGAAGCAGCATTGACAGCCGTGATTTCTCCTTCCGGGAGTTCCAATATGAAGTCTGCTTTGAGTTCCTCGTAGCGTTTTTCTTTCTCCTCGGATAGCTGCACTTCGTATTGTGATATAATCAAATCCGGCATCTGCAGGTGAGCAGTGGGTTTCATAGAAATCGTGATATCCTATATTTTTCTGTAGATAGCATCCTCCGCATAAGGCATCGGTTTGTAGGAGTAGATGATCTCACCATTACGTTTATCTGGGATAAAGTAGTTGTTACGGTAGTGAGTGATGAAGCGTCCTAAATATTCTCCAAAATCCAGAAGCTTGAATTCATCCCACAGATCCATGAGACCGTTGAAAAAAGGTGCGCCGGTAAGACCGATGCTCCGTTTTACGTTAGGCCTGACCTTCATCAGAGATTGAAATCGCTTTGACTTGTGATTCTTGAAGTAAGAGGGCTCATCAATGATGACCATATCGCAATCAAAATCAAAGCCATCGGAATCAATCAGCCAGCCAAGGTTCTCGCGGTTAATGATGGTGATGTCGGCTCCAGTCAAAAGTGTAGCGCGTCGTTCCTTCAGTGTAGGCAAGGTCAACCACCTGTACCGGGTCGGAGTCGACATTATAGCCAAAGAGTAATATTTCAAAATCAGGAGACTCGCAGTATCGATACACGCCAGTTTTCAGAAGAGGTACATCGCTGTAGGTATTGATATCAATCGATAAGGTTTTCATAGATTGTCCTTTCTACCAAAAAGGTAGTGAGATTGCTCCACCACCACCTCGGATTTATTTTGATGAGCTTAATCAAGGAAATCGTCATCTTCATCAGATGCGAAATCAGACTCAGTAGATGCCTTGCCACCAAGAGGCTCACCGTCACAAATCTTCTGCAGATTGTTAAGACCGCAGGCGATACCCTTATTGCCAGAGCTGTTGAAGGCATAGAAGCTGATGCAGGCGTGACCATACACACCGGAGTAAACCTCGGAGCGAGTAAGAATCGGATTGCGTTCTGCATCCACAATGCCAGGAGCAGAGGTTGCATTGGCATTTACGAAATAGGCATTGGCGTAGGCCGGATCGTCTAGGCATTCCATATCACCATCGCGAAGCGGTGTCCTGATGACAGAGAGGGCAGGTACAGACTTGCCATTGCCATTGAGCTTGGACTCGTCCTCCTTGGCCTCGATGGCAGCCTCAATCTTGGCGATGGTCTTGGTATCAGACTTCGGAATGATCAGAGATATGCTGTACTTCGGTGTACCTCCATTGATGGATTTCGGCTCCCAGACGTTCGCATAAGATCAACGAGTGTCAGGACCAGTGATTACCTTCATAGGATTGTTGATTTTTACATTCTTGTTCATTTAAATTTTCTCCATAAAATCAGTTTTTGCATTGTTCATTGCCGGACGTTTATCCCTCTCCAATACGAGCATCGCTTTACTTTTTGGCTTTTCAATATAGGCTGTAAGCAACTCATAGAATCTGGATTTGCCAAGATGCTTCTGCATGGCAGTGATGCCAAGGAGCTTCTTTTCATATAGATAAAACCCGGCATCCGTAACTGCCTGGATGACCGCTTCCTCATTGGAATACTTGCGGTTGGATCTACCTTCAACCAGCTTCCAGCCAGCCCATTCCTTACCGCTGATGGCCTGCTGCAGAGCCTATTCCTTGATATCGGATGCTCAGGCAATCAGCTCATCTGCATGGGAGAGGATATATTCAATCTCCGAATTCTCTAAAAGAGGTGGAAGCTTGAAATCGTACTGAGCCAGTGTGAGATTGGCCTCGGCTCTGGCACGGCATTTGTGCTTGGCCTTGCAGAAACCACACCATTCGCCACAGAGGAAGTTCCCATCTCCTGCAAAGGCAAGATCTGCGGTCGGCTTCAACACTTCATTCGCCCACTTGTACAGATCATCTTTAGAAATTTCAAAGGTGGAGATGTTATGACGTCTAGGCTGGTAAATGGTCATGCTGACATTATCAATATCGTAGATGACATCAAAGAGCTCCAGGGATCCAAGCGCTTAGCACTTCATTTGCGGATTATCAGTTGCATCCACGAGGACACCAAGGACGTGCTTGTAACCGAATATTCTCAAGGCACCATCTGCAATGATGATGCAGTCAGCGGTTCCGAAGCCCTGCTCCACCCGGCGAGAGAAATCTATACGCTGTTCAATCAGAACCTTCGGATCAGCGCAGCTTTCCTTGGCGGTCTCTACTATTTCAAGAATGTAAGCGGCATAGCCATTGGCACAGTCCTCCATTTACTCGTTGTACCAGGTGAGATTCTCCGTCGGACCACTGGCATCCATCCCTAGGGCTCTACTTAGCTTGTACTCACAAAGCTCGTGAGCATCGGTGCCTTACGTAGCATAATTACTACCTTTATCCTCGTATGTCTCACTGAGTCTTGCGGAAGGTGGGCAGTGGAGCCAGCGGTCCGAAGAGGAAGCAGATAAAATGGTATGTCCCCTAGGTGTCATCGTCAAGCACCTCCGCATCCTTTAATAAGGTTTCATAGTGCTTCGGATCAACAGCAGATAGCTTGGAAGCACCATACTTCTGAAGTAATGTACGGATAGTAGCAGTATGTCCGGCACGGGACTTTTCTGCTAAGACAGCTCGTACATCCTCAAGTTTCAACTCTGATTTCTTTTCTTCCTTGGCAGCAGGCTTCTTGACAGGTGCGCTGTCAGCAGTGCCACCAAACTGTGTTGTTAACCAGTTCGTTGCTTCATTAATAGTAGCGGCTACACTACGTAGCTCTTTGATAGTCATAGCCATATCACTCATTTTGCTCATGGTGACGTTCTCCTTGCTCTGGTTGTCTTTGCTGTGTGAGGGTTGTCATGTTTCTCGCCATTCTTGCGGATACATAGGAGATTGTATTCAGTACTGCAATCAGCTTCGTGTCGTCACAGCCTGAATCGAAGTAGGACTTCTTCATGTGCTTCACCTCCGTTTCTGTGATGGTTAAGGCCTGTTGTTCCGTACCTTACACCTTCCACTGGAGATGAGTGGTGGATTTGAGCGGAGAAATTTGAAAAAATATAAAATCCCTCAGGATATCGCTTGATGGATGCCAAGAGGGATGAATTGCTATATATGATATGTAGGATTAATAACCGCAGATTTTACGAAGCTCTGTACGGATTTTCTTCATTTGGTCGGCGAAGGTGCACTGCGGACGGCCGAGCTGTTCTGCAATCTTACGATCAGAAAGCTCGTCCCCCCAGCAGTTCAATGATGCGGTCTGCATCCGGATTTAGCTCGCGGAACCTTGCAATGAGCTATTCCAGGAGCATTGCATCAGAAATAACTTCCTCCATAGTTGGAGAGGTATCGGGAATTGTATCATACAGATTTGCATTACCGTCTTCTGTCAGAACATCAAGGGAAAGCATATCCCCGGCAGCATAATATTCACATAAGTCGCAGTTACCATTGCACTTCCAGAGATACTTTCTTGTGCACATACAGCGGTGATGGTGTTGTTCACGCTTCTGGGTAGCCCAGATTTCAGGATACAGAGCTCTGTACTGAGCCTCAGTGATTTTGACGAGTGTAACCTTGTAAGGATTGATCGCATTGCGAAGAGGGTAGTAGCGTTTTTTACTCTGATTGCCATGATATTTGTCTACTTTCGGTTTTCAAACCGAAGCGGAGATGCCCATCATGACTACCAGTAATGTTTGTCATAGTTGGTCACCTCATGCGGATTGCTCCGCTTCATTTTTGGTGACCAGCTCATTCGTTAAAGCTGTAGCACGGTATTAAGTTGTGTTCCATTTGAAAGTTACGAACACACTTCCTGGCCGAGAAAAAGTGAACGATCAGATGGAAGGTCAGTTTAATGTCATGGCCGGGACCTTTTCACGATTAGAAAGTCTGTAATATTTGAATTTAGTCCTTAACGCGAATATATTTTTTGACTAAAGGATATGCAAATGATATAATTGAAATACTTATTAAAGTCAGAAAGTTCTGTCCCTTTTGTTAGTATCAGTATAGAAAACCGACTACTGTGATCTGTAGATAGTTTGGTACAACGTGGTACATGATGGTACAAAGGCAGAAAAGGAGATAAGGCGCGTGGAATTTAAGGAATTCTTTTCAATGATGAAAAATCAAATATCTGATGGTACAGATATCCCTTATTTCTTTAAGGATCTAATTGCAATGATTACAGAGGTTTCTGAAGAAGTATGGTATACTCCTAAGGACCAGTCGACCAAACTGACATCTGAGAATACACTGAGGTCTTATACAAAGAGAGGCATTACTAAGAAATTTGCGCAAAGCATTGTATATAAGTTCAGCCATAAGGATTTTGTTGTGTCATTAAATGACAGGTCACAAGCGGTACTTAAATTACTGTCAGATCGTTGTTTCATATTTTGTACAAAGCTGTGAGGTGTTCGATGCAATTACCTAATAAATTATATTTGTATAAAAATAGCACCCTGGCTTTGCTTCCGGGAGTGTTAACTGTATTAAAAGATGGACCAATGGACGTTATCGAACTTTATGACATGATGCGTCAAGGACTCAAGGATCCGACAGATTTCATGTCGGTTATGGATTGTGCATATACGTTACGTGCAATCAACATTAATGAACAAGGGGAGGTGTTCTTGTGTTTGTAGAGATCAAATCATCAGCATTTAAAATAAAAACAGAAGAACGGCCGCCTATTTGATGTAAAAGAGGATTGAATGTTGTCCTAGGAAAAAATGATGGTGCGATGTCTATTGGAAAATTATCTACGCTGTTAGCAATCGATTTTGTCTTTGACGGAGATACATATGTTAAGAGCGATGGTGTAAAGCAAGAGGGACACCACACGATCTTTTTCACTTTCGAGTTTGATGGCATACCGTATTACTTTGCCAGAAACACAGCAACGCCAGATACAATCTATATCTGCGATGCAGACTATAATGTCACCGGCAATAGTTATAGCAAGCAGGAATTTGCAGACTGGTTGAAAAAGCAATACCACATGGATTTTGAAGGACTCTCTTTCAGAGTGGCGCTTAGTAGTTTTTTTCAGAATATATGGAAAGCAAAATACAAATGAATTGAATCCGCTACAGGGAATTCCTGGTCAGAACATGGACAAATCGATTACATCGATTCTACTCTATTTGACAAGTATAAAGAAATTGAAGTCTACAAGGATCGTGTGGTTGAGGAAAAGAAAAAGCTGGATGCCTATAAGGTAGCGAGAAAATATAACTTTATATCCGATCTTGTAGGTGGAAATAAAAAATATGAAGAGAATCTTGCAACAATTCGCAGTAAAGAATTGGATCTGAGCACACTGGTAGAAGAAGCTGTACAAGGCCACTCAGAAGAGGACATCGAGAAAAATAAAAAGAAGGTGGAGCTTCGGAACGAGAAGCTCAATCTTGAACGAGATATACAATCAAAAGAAAGGCGCCTTCGTCTAGTAAATATGTCTTTGGAGTATGGCTTATATCCAACTGAGGCTGATATGACGGCGTTGCAGGAGTTTTTTCCAGACGTGAACTTAAGAAAACTCTATGAGGTTGAGCAGTATCATAAGAAGCTAGCGCAGATATTAGACTCTCAATTTGCTCTTGAGCGAGAAGCAGTAAACGCAGAAATTAATAGTCTGAAGGAACAACTTGCCTTGGTTAATGCGCAAATAGGCGAGCTTGGCTTCGTCGGAAATATGTCTAAAGAGTTTCTTAATAGACATTCGGAGATAAAGGGCGAAATAGATGCACTTAGAGAACAGAACAAGGCTTATCTTCTGCAAAAAAGCTTACAGGAATCAAAAGCTGAGGCTGATGAAATTTTAAGGCAGGCGATTGAAAATATTCTGAGAGAAATTGAAAATAAATTAAATACAAAAATGAAAGAAATCAATGACTCTCTGTTCAGTACACCAAGGAAACCGTCACATATTCAGTTTAGAAAGTATGACAGCTACAAATTTGAAACTCCTGATGATACTGGAACTGGATCGAATTTCAAGGGCATGATTGTATATGATCTGGCAATATTGCAAAGTACGGCATTACCAGCTTTGGCGCATGATTCTTTATTGTTCAAGAATCTAGAAAAGGATGTCGAGGATGGGATTATCCGTATCTATGATAGTTGTAAGAATAAGCAGATATTTATTGCATATGACAAGTAGGATGATTGCAGACCTGCTACTAAGAAAATATTAGAAGAAAATGCAGTAATTTGTCTATCAAATGATGGAAATGAGCTTTACGGTAGGTCTTGGAATAAAGAGGTGAATGAGAATGAAGATGAGCTATAACAAGTTGTGGAAATTGTTGATTGATAAGCAGATGAAAAAGTCTGATCTGAGAAAAAATGCAGGGATAAGCTCTTCCTCATTAGCTAAGCTCGGAAAAGATGAAAATGTCACTACAGAAGTTTTAGCAAAGATATGCAATGAGCTAAAGTGTGATGTCGGAGACATTATGGAGTTTGTTCCGGATGAAGAGAAAATGTGCTGATTGGCTTTTATAAGGGTTGATGAATTAAGAAAGGGCTAAGCAAAATGAAAACAAAAAGTTTACCACCCTATGCCCCTACATTAATCGAATCGACAAGAGCAATAGGGTATTCTTTGGAAGCGGCAATAGCAGATATTGTTGACAACAGTATTGCTGCAGGTGCAAAAAATGTAGATATTTATTTCTTCCCAATAGACGTAGCATATGTAGCCATTCTCGATGATGGGCGTGGAATGTCTGAAAATGAGATAGATCTAGCTATGCAATATGGGAGCAAAAATCCTACAGAGCAAAGGGACAAAAAAGATCTAGGAAGATTTGGATTAGGATTAAAGACAGCGTCATTGTCTCAGTGCAGATGTTTAACTGTTGTATCAAAGCAAGACGACAAACTGGAAGGACGTAGATGGGATATAGATCATGTTTCAGAAATGGGAGATTGGTCGCTTATTATCCTAGATGATGATGAAATGAGCCATCTCCCCCAGATAGATGAACTAAAAAAATATCAATCGGGAACACTGGTGATCTGGCAGAAATTAGATCGATTAAAAACTGGAGAAATAAATTTTGAATTAGCACTTGGTCGAAAAATTGATACGGTTAGGGAACATTTATCGCTGGTTTATCATAGGTATTTAGCGGGTGAATCTGGAATAACTAAACTGAAGTTGTCAATCAATGGAGAAAAGATAAAACCTGTGGATCCATTCTTGATAGAAAAAAGTGTTCAAGCTATGGATGATGAAACTTTAGTTATTCAAGGCAATAAAATTTTGATAAGACCATATATCCTTCCTCATATTTCAAAGCTTTCACCAGATGAAATTAAAACTCTCGGTGGTAAAGAAGGACTCAGAAAACAACAAGGTTTTTATGTTTATCGAAACAAAAGGTTGTTGGTGTTGGGGACTTGGTTTCGAATGATGCGGCAGGGAGATCTGTCAAAATTAGCAAGAATAAGAGTCGATATCCCTAATACACTGGATGATTTATGGACACTTGATATTAAAAAATCATCAGCATTGCCACCTGCAGAAGTTAGGAAAAATTTGGAAATAATAATTAATCAAATTGCTGAGCGTAGCAAAAGAACGTGGACTTTTAGAGGAAAGAAAGAGGTAAGTGATTCGGAAGTTCATGTATGGAACCGAATGAAAAATAAGCATGGAGGATTTTACTATGAGGTAAACAGAGATCATCCTCTGGTAAAACAATTGATAAAAGCAAGTCCAGGAATGGAAAAGTCGATATATGCTTTGTTGCAACAGATAGAATTAGGGCTACCGCTTAATCAATTATATGTAGATTTGAATAATGATGAGCAGATAGTAAATGATGGAGAGCAACCTGATGCAGAATTAAAAAGTTCATTAGAGTCAATGCTTGAAATGTGTACAGGAATACAAGAAAAGTGTAATTTGCTGGATTCTTTATCGAGCATTGAACCATATTCGATGCATCCTGAAATTGTAGAAGAAATAAAGAAGGAGATTTGCGAGAATGATTAATCCTTGTGTTGAACAGTTAGAAAATATTATTTCTGCATTTATAAATAATATGTACAAGGAAATTCCACCAACAGAGGAAGAGTTCCTTGAAAAGGCTACGTTATTGAGAAATGCAAATGATTTAATAATGCATGTTACAGACAGTGAGTTTGAAGAAATTATTGCTAGGCTTAAGCAGTCGCTAGTTATTCAGATGGATGTTGGCGTTTATATAAATGATCGTAACAATGGACATCAGTCTTGGCTTCCTGCTAAAAGAGCAGATTTTGACTTTTTCTTTTGGAACAGATACAAAAAATATCTTGAAGAAATAAAGCATTGGAACCCAAGAGTTACAACTAATTTGGGCAAAGTTTCTGATGAGATATTGGATTTATGCGGAGATCCAGCAGAAGATCGTTTTGCAATAAAAGGGTTGGTATTGGGAGATGTACAGTCAGGAAAAACTGCTAACTATACGGCTATATGCAATAAAGCTGCAGATACAGGTTATAGAATAATTATTGTTTTGGCAGGCATGCAGGAGAATTTGCGTAAGCAAACACAGGAAAGATTGGATGCGGAATGCACAGGAAGAAAAAGTGAGTATTATCTAGATCCAAAGGTGGAACAGGGAATAAAAAATCAGCCAGTCGGGGTAGGAAGATATGGAACTGATAAGAAAATCGTTGCATTTACATCAGTAACTAAAGATTTCGATAGTGGCATACTTAGAAATAATAATTTAGGTATTGAAAACGTTAATTGTCCTGTTATTTTGGTTATTAAGAAGAACAAAAGAATTCTTAATAATTTAATTAAATGGTTATCAGACAACAATACCCAAAATGCACAGGGACAAATAAATCTTCCGCTTATGCTAATTGATGATGAGGCTGATAATGCTTCAGTGAATACAAAAGACGAGGATTCCCAGCCAGCAGCAATCAACGATTGTATAAGAAGATTACTTAATCTTTTTAGTAAAACAACATATTTGGGAATTACGGCAACACCGTTTGCAAATATATTTATCGATCCAGGAAATGATGATGATCTTTTCCCTGCGGACTTCATTTATGCGCTATCTGCTCCGACAAGTTATATCGGTGCTGACAGGATATTTGGAGAAAATTCTGATAGTGACTATATGCTTCGAGAAATTGATATTGAGGAGTTAGAGGCTTGCTTTCCGCCAAGACACAAAAAGGATTTTATAGTAGAAGAACTACCAGAAGATTTATATGAGGCGGCATATTATTTTTTGCTATTTAATGCCATTCGTGATTATAGAGGTGATTTGACAGAACATAGATCCATGATGGTACATATTAGCTTATATACCAATGTGCAGAATCAGATTCAGGAATTATTAAATGTGTGGTTGGATCAAGTTAAATCAGACGTTCGTAATTATGCAAAGTTGCCATTAACCCAAAGTGATAAAATAAGGAATATCAAAAAATTACATTTGGTATGGGATAAGTACAATTTGAGTGGAATAGTCGGAATAGAATGGGAAGAATTGCTCAAAGTTTATTTGCATAAAGCAATCGCGCCTATTGAGGTGCGTGCGGTTAACATGAAAACTGGTGCAGCTAGTTTGGATTATTTTAATCATAAGAATGATGGTTTACGTGTTATTGCCGTGGGTGGAAATAGCATGTCTAGAGGACTTACGTTAGAAGGATTAGGCGTTACATATTTCCATCGCAACACTAAAATGTATGATACTTTGCTACAGATGGGGCGCTGGTTTGGATATAGGCCAAATTATGATGATATCGTGAAGGTTTGGATGACTCCAGAAGCGATAGATTGGTATGGGCAGATAACAAGGGCTACAGCAGAACTCAAAGAAGAAATTGCCAAAATGAGAAATGCGCATCAAACTCCAAGAGATTTTGGCTTGAAAGTAAGACAGGATCCAGGCGCTTTAATAGTAACTGCCTGCAATAAGATGAGAACAGCAACAGATTTAACTTGTCCAGTGACTGTATCAGGTAATTTACTAGAAACACCAAGGTTAAAGGCGTCAAAAAATATCCTAGATTCAAATGAAAAGGTATTCAAGGCCTTTGTGGATTCACTGAGCACGATAGGTACAAGATTTACAGATGATGAACGTACTAAAGGCCACTATTACTGGAAAAATGTTCCAGGCGATAATGTAGCGCAGCTTTTATTGGATTTTGAAACAAATCCGTGGCATTTGAGCTTTAATGGACGAGCGCTTGCAGAATTCATTGAAGGTCATCAATGGAATGGCGGATGGGATGTCGTTCTAATGAGGACAGGAAAGGGAAGTGAATATACGGATGGATTAAAGTGCGGTGATGAGAATTTAACAATCGAAGGGACTGAAAAGAGAAAAATACTGGCTGATAAGAAAATGATTAGCGTCAGTGGCACAAAGCTTCGTGTAGGATCCGGAGGATGTACTCGAATAGGTTTAACGAAAGAAGAAATCATCGAAGCGGAAAAAGCATATAAAGCAATACCTGGGAACGAAAACAAGGTAAATGTCCCAGATAAGGCCTATTTGATATCAAATAGGGCGCCGATTTTAATGCTACATATAATCCAAGGGGATTATTCAAAGTCCGAGAACAAAGAGTTGCCTGAATTTTTGTTTGCGTTGGGAGTTGGATTCCCTAAAACAAGTGGTTCAACCGAAACAGCAAATTATAAGGTGAATTTGACTGAATTAAGAAATTGGGTAGATGTTTATGATAACTATGACGAAGAGGATATGTAATGGACGCTAAAGAAAATGAGTTAAGAGAAAAATGGAATAACATTAATTATTATTCTGGCGGATCATTAAAATTATCTGTTGAACATCCGCTTGAATGGTATGTTCGTTATGTGTCGCCGGAACACAAGTCAATTGTGATAGTTAGTCCAAAAGCAATAAATAAGATTGAATCGTCGAAATGTATAGAGGCATCTTGTAATAAACGAAAAGATGGAAATTATGCAATAGATTTTACATTGATTGATAAAAAGCAGGAAGACGTTTTTATAACGATGGCTGGTGATATTATCGAGTATTCAAACGTTGACACGGCTGATATTGCCTTGCTGAAAGTAATGCGCAGATACAATGCATGGTTGAAATTATTAGATCATAAAGATAGCGCAATTCTTGGAAGCAATATGCAGAAGGGATTAATAGGTGAGGTGCTATTTCTTAAAGAAAAAATCCTGTCTGGAATTTCACCATCTATTGCTTTGTCTGGTTGGGTTGGACCCGAAGGTGCGGATCAAGATTTTGTTTATTCGGATTGCTGGCATGAGATTAAAACAACAGGTGTGTCCTCGACAGAGGTCTCAATTTCATCTATTGAACAATTAGATAGAAATGATGAAGGCGAGTTGGTTGTTTATCGTATTGATAGATGTGCACCAGAACAACCTAAGGCGTTTACTTTATATAGATTGGTACACAATGTAATAGAGTTGATTTTGCAAAATGGAGGGACGCCTGATGAATTTGTTTTAAAACTTGGATCAGCTGGCTATATCGATATGAAAGAATACGACAGACAATATTACTGCTTGTCGTCGAAACAGGTCTATCGTGTAGATACGCTATTTCCACGAATGAGGAGGTCTGATATTCCTGCAGAAATTACAAAGATGGAATACCAGATCAGTATTCCTAGTATAAAGAACTGGGAGAAGTAAAGCTATAGGAGGACGGCAATATGAATACTATTGAATTCAAAAAAGATTTTATAGAAAATATAAAGACTGCAGCTGCAGTAACAGGAGAGGGGTCATGTGCATCTTTTGCAGATAATATGGCTCAATATCTTATTGATGCTGAAGTCCTGGCTGATTTTGCACCGTCCTTCTATACTGGAAAAAATGGGCGCTATAACTATAGGGTAGACGGGTATGCATTTGATGAATTTGATAATACGATGAATCTTATCATTGCGGACTTTGATGGAAACGATTTAGAACGTCGATTAACTGGAACTTCAGCAAACAAAAATTTCGGATTATTGCTGAAATTCCTTGATGCAGCATTAACAACTGACTTGTATCAAGAAATAGAAATGAGTACGCCTTGTGCAGATTTAGTTGATCTTTTGCGATATAACAAAAAAAATGTTCGTAAATATAGATTGATTATATTCACAGACGCAGATATGAGTGCAGCAATAAAAAATATTGAAATTGAGGACTACAATGGAATCCCTGTTGAGGGTCAGATCTGGGATATAGATCGATTGTTCAGGGTGTGTTGCTCAGAACAAGGGCGTCAAATTATCGAAATCGATTTCAAAGAATACTGTGGTGAAGGAATACCTTGTATAGAAGCGAGTTCAGCGTCAACAGAACAATATAGTAGCTATTTAGGGGTTATTCCGGGGACAGTACTTGCTGACATATATGATAAATTTGGTAGTAAATTGTTGGAAGGAAATGTTCGTTCATTTTTGTCAACAAAAGTGGCGGTTAACAAGAAAATAAGAGGAACAATTCTCAATAATCCGGAAATGTTCTTTGCGTTTAATAATGGGATTTCTGCAACAGCAATGGATGTACAAATTGAAGATAGTGATCATGGGAGATTTATTACATTTGTTAGAGATTTTCAGATCATTAACGGAGGCCAGACAACGGCATCTATTTCGAATGCTCGATATAAAGACAAAGTGGATTTGTCTTCGATTTTTGTGCAAATGAAACTGACTTCGATAGATGAAACAACACCTGAGGAGTCAGATGAATTAATCAGAAACATATCTAGATCCTCAAATAGTCAAAATAAAGTTAGCGACGCGGACTTTTTTGCATCACATCCATTTCATAGACGCATGGAACAGATATCCAGACATATGTTTGCACCGGCTTCTGATGGAGCTCAATATGAAACAAAGTGGTTTTATGAAAGAGCGAGAGGCCAGTATTTGCAAGAACAGATTCGTTTGACTCCGGCTAAAAAACGACAGTTTGAACTGCAACATCCGAAAAATAAAGTGATTAAAAAGACTGATTTGGCTAAAGTTCAGAATACGTGGAGAGGATTCCCACAGGTTGTAAGTAAAGGTGCGCAAACCAACTTTAATGCATTTGCTGAATATATAGATGAGAAATGGAACTTAAATGATGAGCAGTTTAACGAACGATATTTTCAAACAACAGCCGCATTGATTCTGATGTTTCAGTACTTAGAAAAGAATATTACAAAACAGCCGTGGTATGAAGGCGGATACCGAGCCAATATTATTTATTATACGCTTGCCCAGTTTAGAAGGTTGTTACACAACCAATATCTGGGACAGGATCTTGATTTGATGTTGATTTGGAATAGACAAAGTGTGCCAGAGCAGGTGGGAGAAATATTAATTGCGCTTGCAGAATTGGTGCTTTTAAAAATAACAGACCCATCAAGAAAGGTAGCGAATGTTACACAGTGGTGTAAGAGAAACGATTGCTGGGATGAAGTGAAAAAAATTAGTCTAGATATACCGGCCGGAATTGAAAGCTGTTTAATTACAATTGACGAGCAAAAGGCGGCGCAGAAATCTGCGAAGAAGGAACAGAAGGTTGTAAACGAGATACAAGTACAGACGACGGTGGTGAATTATCCAGTTGATATGTGGAAGAGATTATCGGAATTTGTTGTAAGAAATCACATGGTTACACCGACAGATGTCTCCGCTTTGACGATAGCATGTCAAATGCCTTCTAAAATTCCGAATACATACCAATGCAAAAGATTACTTGCATTGCTGAAAAATGCCTCCGCAGAAGGCTTTAATATTGAAGCATAGATGGAGGGAATATGTTTAATACGATAGATTTATTTGCCGGGGCGGGTGGATTGAGCCTCGGATTTATGCAAACGAAAAAATATGATATAAAGGTTGCTTATGAATTCAATCCTGCGATGCAAGAGACGTACAAAAAAAATCATCCAGGAGTGGATGTGTTTGGCGATGTTAGAGATGCGGATTATTCCAAGATTAGAAAAAAATATGGAGAGATTGATGTTGTAATTGGAGGACCACCCTGCCAGGGTTTTTCTAATGCGAATAGGCAAAAGAATCATGCAATTAGTCAAAATAATTCCTTGGTCAAGCAATATATAAGAGCCATATTAGAGCTTAAGCCCAAAGCTTTTGTTATGGAAAATGTAAGCATGCTTCGTTCTGATGTGCATAGGTTTTATCTGTGCAAGGATGATCAGGAGCTGGTTGATGGAGGAAAAATAGAGACTTCTAATACAGAACTGGTTTTACTTGAAGAAAAGTTTGTGTTCGATGGCGCGATAGAAGTTGTTAAGTCTAAAGAAATCGTAAAAGAATATAAATGGGATGATATCGATTACCTGGAGTTGAATGTTATTTATAAAGCTTCACAAAATAAAAATAAATTCAAAGGGGTGTTGGAGAAGCATAAAGGCAGAATCATTAAAATTGCTGAGAAGCATGCGTGCCTTGAAAAAGGAGATACTATTCTCAGTGCGGGTTATGAAGCGTTTCGAGCGATGCTGGCTTACTATGAAGGAAATATAGAAGAATCGGAGATAAGGACTTTGATTGAACCTGCAATTATGTATCAGAGGATGATAAGTAAAGCGGAGGAGATCTTCGATAATGACCTTATCGTAGACAGTTATAATGATAAGAAGGGGCTGATTGCAAATATACGATCATATGCTGTATTTGACTACTTAAATGCTAAACTTTGCGATGATAGTGAAAAAGACAGTTATGTGATATCGGCAGATGTATTGTTGGCAACACAATTTGGCGCACCACAAAAGAGGATGCGTTTCGTTGTCATGGGAATTCGAAAAAGCATTACCGATAAAGTTAAATTGCCGGAAGGAAAATTCAAGAAGGGGCCATTTAGAACTGTTGAGGATGCTATAAAAGACCTGGAAGATGTTGAACCTGTATTTAATGTTTCTGACGATAAGTATGGCATTAAGTTATGTAAGAAAACAGGATTAAGTGATTTAGCACAATCCCTTCGTGATACAAACATCTTACATAATCACATCATAACAAAAACAACAGATGTCGCAATGGAACGTTTTATGGCTTTGGAGCAGGGACAGAATTTCCATTCATTATCCGATGAGCTTAAGACTAATACCTATACAGATATTTCGAGAACTCAGAATACGATTTATTTACGCTTGAAATACAATGAACCTTCTGGCACAGTGGTTAATGTTCGCAAGTCTATGTGGGTTCATCCTACAAAAAATAGAGCTATTAGTATTAGAGAAGCGGCACGTTTACAGACTTTTCCTGATAGCTTTGTTTTTTGCGGAACAAAAGATAAGCAATACCAGCAAGTTGGGAATGCGGTTCCACCAATAATGGCAAAAGCCATAGCTAAAAAGTTGGCGATTCAGTTAAGTAAAGCATTGGACGCCAAGGCTAAGGAGGACTCATGAGCCGAAGAGAGTATTATATCGATTCAATAAATAATTTTATTGTTGCTGATGAAGAAAATGTCCTTGGTCAGTTGTTAATACATGATGAATTTGAAACTTCAGACCTTCAGAAGCTCGCTTGGAAAGCTGAAATTCAAATACTAAAACGTCAGCTGGAGGAATTCCGTGGAGATGTTATTTTTGAGTATACAATACCTAGAATGGGACATAGAGTTGATACAGTATGTATTATCGAGGGAATCATTTTTCTTTTTGAGTTCAAGGTGGGGGATAACGAATACAAAAAAACTACGATAGATCAGGTGATGGATTATGCGTTGGATTTGAAGTATTTTCACGAAGAAAGTAAGCGGAGATATATTGTTCCGATATGTGTTTCCACCAAAGCATCAGTGCAGAAAAATGAGTACAATTGTTGCTCCGATGGGATATACAATGCAATTTTATGTAACGAAAATAATATAGGAGACAATATCCACAATATTCTTTTGCAAGTTCGGGATAAGACGTTAGCTGGACGTACTTGGATAGATTCCAGGTACGCACCGACTCCTACTATCATCGAAGCAGCTCAGTCACTCTACCGGAATCATGGTGTAGATGATATATTCAGAAATGATGCTGGTGCGAAAAATCTGACGATAACCACAAAGGCTATTTCTAATATTATAGAGGATTGCAAAAAGAATAATAGGAAAGCCATTTGCTTTGTTACAGGAGTCCCAGGTGCAGGCAAAACACTTGCGGGTTTGAATATTGCAAATGAAAGACATCATTTCGATGAAGATGAGCACGCTGTCTTTCTCTCCGGAAATGGACCTCTTGTTGATGTCCTGCAAAATGCTCTGGCCATTGATCGAGCAAAAAGAGAAAAAATAACTAAGTCTAATGCACTTAGAGAAACGAAAGCTTTTATCCAAATTATCCACAAATTTAGGGATGAAGCATTGACAACATCCTATGCTCCGGTAGAAAAAGTTGCAATATTTGATGAGGCCCAACGTGCGTGGAATAAAGAATCACTAACAGATTTCATGAAACGAAAAAAAGGAATTCCGGAATTTAATCAATCGGAACCGGAATTTCTGATAAGTATTATGGATCGTCATGAGGATTGGGCCGTCATTATATGTCTTGTTGGTGGAGGACAAGAAATATACAACGGTGAAGCAGGAATTCAAGATTGGTTTAGTACGTTGTCTGAAAAATACCTGGATTGGGAAATTTATCTCTCAGACAAGATTACTGATTCAGAGTATGTTGGTAATTCAGACGTTTCTACTATGCTTCATAATCGAGAGTATCATTGTATTTCGGACTTGCATTTAGGAGTTTCTTTAAGATCTTTTAGAAGTGAAAAACTGGCCCTTTTTGTAAAGTGTCTTTTGGACGAAGAAATAGAATTAGCCAAAGAGACATATGAAGAATTAAAAAAATCATATCTTGTTCTTATAACGCGAAAATTTGATGTCGCTAAGAACTGGGTAAAGAAAAAAGCTCGTGGAACGGAACGATATGGGTTATTAGCGAGCTCCGAAGGAAAAAGATTAAGAGCAGAAGGTATATGGGTACCATCGGAAATTAATCATGTTGGATGGTTTTTGAATGAAAAAGACAACGTCGATTCGTCTTATTACCTAGAGGTTGCCGCATCGGAATTTAAAGTTCAGGGATTAGAGATTGATTATGCTGTTCTGGCATGGGACACAGACTTAAGATATACGTCAAATGGATTTGAGTATTTCAAATTTAGAGGAACCAAGTGGAACCATGTTAACCAGGAACAAAGGCAACACTACTTAAAAAATGCATATCGTGTTTTGATGACACGTGCAAGACAAGGATTAATTATTTATATTCCTGAGGGAGACGAGGAAGACCCATCAAGATTAACGGAGTATTACGAAGGAACATATCAGTATTTGAAGCATGTTGGAATAAAAGAAATTTGAAAAGTAGGTGATGAATTTGAAGGATTCGAAGTATGAAGATTTAAATAAAACTTTAGCTGCAGTTGGGAAAACTGTATTTGTGAATTTTTATTATGATTTCAAAGATTTCTCTATCTCAAAGGATGAATTGGCTCAAAAGATTCTTACGCTGAATCCTGGCTCAAAATCAGATAATCAAAATTTTAGAATACCAAGAGCAAGGCATATATTTGAGGCGGGACAGGAACAAGATGCGCTTCGGATGATAATAGAAAGTAAGCGTGTTCCTTCAGAAGTAATAGAGAAGGCAAAATCAATTTTAGCTAAAGAAAATAAGACAGAGTTATTAGAGCGATAAATTGCTTCTTTTATTGCTGATATCATGACAAGGTAAGGAGGCACTTCATTTGGCAAAGAAAAAAGACGAGATAACCATCCGCTCAAGCGCAGCAGAGTACCTGACCTATGTTGCCTCTGTTGGTGATCAGCAGGACAGCATAGAGATGCGCTATGAGGATGAGAATATATGGCTGACACAGAAGATGATGGCCACCTTGTACGATGTGGATGTTCGTACAATCAATGAGCATATCAAGAAGATTTATTCTGATTCAGAGCTTGAAGAAGATTCAACTATCCGGAATTTCCGAATAGTTCAAACCGAAGGTTCTCGCCAGGTGACACGCGATACCAAGCACTATAGCCTTCAAATGATCATTGCCGTAGGATTCAAGGTCAATTCCGAGCGTGCGGTACAGTTCCGTAAATGGGTAAATCAGATCGCCAAGGACTACACCATCAAAGGCTGGGTGATGGATGATGAACGGCTGAAACGAGGAACGTATTTGACAAAGAAGTATTTCGACGAGCAGTTAGAGCGTATCCGTGAGATTCGTGCCAGCGAAAGAAAGTTCTATCAGAAGATCACTGACCTGTATGCGACAGCCATTGACTATGACAAAAATTCTGCAACGACAAGAAGATTCTACGCAACCGTCCAGAACAAAATGCATTACGCAGTTCATGGACATAAGGCGGCTGAGTTGATCGTGGAAAGAGCCGATCATACAAAGGAGCATATGGGATTAACTACTTGGGCAGATGCGCCTGATGGAAAGATCAAGAAGAGCGATGTTACGGTTGCGAAGAATTATCTGAGCCAGGATGAGATGAAGCAGCGGAACCGTATGGTTACTGCATACCTGGATTTCGCGGAAAACATGACATTGCGGCATATTCCTCTTACGATGCAGGACTGGGAAAAGAGACTCAACAGCTTCATCGAAATGTTTGATTACGGTATTTTACAGGATGCGGGTAAGGTGTCCGCAGAAATTGCAAAGCTTCATGCTGAGACAGAATTTGAAAAGTATCGCGTTATCCAGGACAGATTGTTCATGTCCGACTTTGATAGGTACATGCTGGAGTTGGAAGAAAGCGCAAAGAAATAAGGACAATATTTCAGGTCGAGACGGTGAAATCCGGCAACTCAACTCCCTGCGAGTGTATGGCAAATCCGTGGTTTGAACGGATGGATTGTGTAGAAGTTGAGCGGCCTTCACTGTCTCGACGGTCGAGACAGTGGCAGGTGGCAGCAGTGTAAACTTGCCTTGCATTGTATAGGTAGAAAAGGCCTTATACCGACTTGTTCCCGTAGACTTCGATGGCCAATACCTTGATATGGATGTCAATTTTGCCACAGATTGCATTTGTTTGCAGGTGTGAATTACCGTTCTGGTCGGTGTGGACATGTTTCCGTTTTGGCAGGATATGTTTCCGCGAACGGGCACAAAACCAGACATCAATCAGAAGGTATCGTGCCATGTGGAGGGGGTAGTGTTGCTTTCCAAACTAGACTCAAAGAATCATATAAGTGTAGAACTTCCTATGGATGATATGGACTTAACAAGTGCTGAGAGTAAAGCAATCTATAAAGAGATTCAAAATTATGTTTTGGAAAAGTTTGGGTTTAAGGTATCGACACTTTATATTGCGCAGGTTAAGAGAAAATATGATTTAGATTTTAGGGAACACTATAATATGTCTAAAAATGAGAATCAGAAAGTTTTTCAGTATCCAACTGAAAAGGAAGAAGCTATTTTAGATGCGTTGAAGCATTTTAAGATGTTGTAATATTAAAACAATAGGGGGTATAGACAGTGGCTAATATTGAAAGTATTAAACAAAAAATACTACAACTGGATGCAGGTTCATTTCAAAATCTTTGTGATTCTTATTTATATAAAACGGGCTATCCGAGTATAGTATCTCTTGGTGGAGAAGCAGGTACACGAAAGACCACTTTAGGTACACCTGATACTTATTTTATTGCATCAAATGGAAAGTATGTTTTTGTTGAATACACAACTCAAAGGACGAGCTTATTTGCAAAAATTAGTGATGATCTTGAAAAATGTCTTGATACAGCAAAGACAGGTGTTCCGCATGACAAAATCTCTGAAATTATTTATTGTCATACTTCATCAAACCTTACACCCTTTCAAGATAGTGAAGTAAAAAAACTGTGTGAAGATGTTGGAGTTAAGCTTGTAATTATTGGAATTGATAAGCTTGCAGAAGATATATATCTTTTCCATCATAATCTTTCACGTGATTTTTTGGGAATATCAATAAGTACAGATCAAATTCAATCATATGATGAATTTATTAATAGTTACAATGCAAATAGAATGGCTGCTCCAATTGACACTAAATTTCTATTCAGAGAAAAAGAATTTCAAGATATCATCAATGCTTATCTTAAAGTGGATGTCGTTATACTTAGTGGTTCATCAGGTACGGGAAAAACACGTTTAGCTTTGCATTATGTAAAAAATCATGCAGATGCTAAGAATGAAAAGACTTACTGTATTCATAGTAATGCATTACCAATATACGAGGATTTAAAACTTTTTTTAGATAGACCAGGAGATTATTTTCTTTTTATTGATGATGCAAATCAATTGTCAGGACTGCAGCATATTATCCGATACGTTAGTATGAAACCAGAGGGATATAATGTAAAAATACTTATTACAGTAAGGGATTATGCACTTCAAAAAGTGATAAATGATGTTCGAGCAATCACTTCTTATGAAATTGTGAATGTAAATGTATTTTCAGAGAATGAGATTAAGGAATTACTTGAAACTTCATTGGGCATTTTGAATTCAGACTATCAAGAACGAATTATAAGAATTGCAGAAGGAAATGCTCGTATTGCTATACTTGCTGGGAAAGTAGCATGCAGTTCAAATCGTTTGGAGTCTATTGATGATGTGTCACAATTATATGAAGATTATTATGGTTCTAATTTAGAAAATAATCAATTTTTTATAGATGAAAATCTGTGTATAACTTCTGGTATAATTGCTTTTTTTGAAGCAATTCATTTAGATTATATTGATGAACTTTTACCAATTTTACAGGAAAAAGGGTTAAATCGAGATAGTTTCATTGAAAATATCCGTATGCTTCACGAGCGGGAGATTGTCGATATTTGTAATGATAAAGCTGTTCGTTTTTCTGATCAATGTTTGTATAATTATTTGTTAAAATATATTTTCTTTGACAGAAAATTACTTAGTTTGTCGAAGATGATTAAAGCTTGCTTTTCGAGCTACAGAGAGAGAACTGTGTCTTCTGTTAATACATTAATTAATATCTTTAGAAATAAAGAGCTTTTAAATTCTGTTGAGAAAGAAATAAAGTTATTATGGGATGAATTATCAACAGAAAAATCGCCAATCTTCTTTGAATTTGTAAAAGTCTTTTTTCGCATTAATCCTACGGAAACGCTTTTGCTTTTGCAAAATGAAATTAAATCTGAAGAAAGAGTGATTTGTGAATGGAGCGATATAGATACTGAAAAAAGAAAAAACTATCAGCATGTAGAAAATGATATCATTAAAATTCTTGGTGGATTTGCAGATATGACTGATTTGCCAACCGCTTGTGATTTGTTTTTTCAATATTATCTAAAGCGACCAGATTTATTTATGGAATTTTATCATGCAGTCAATATATATTTTGGGATTCATAGGAATACCATACGGTATGATTTTTACACTCAAATATCATTTTTTGAAAAAATAAAAGAATATTCAGATGACTGGAAACAAGAATTTATTGTAATAATTTTTTTGCAGATAGCAGAAGAATTTCTGAAGTTGAATTTTTCTCCAGCGGAGGAAGGACGAAAGAATGCAATAACCATATATCAGATTTCATTAACTATGTCTAAAGGTGTTGAAAAATATCGTGAGTTAATTTGGGAATCGTTAACTTCTTTGAGTAAAATTGAAAAGTATAGGGAAAAAGTTAGAGAAATTCTTAGTTCTTATGGTGGCATTATTGACGATATAAGCATTTCTGTTTTACAATTTGATTTAAAATATATTGAATTAATTTTGAAGTTAAATTTTCCACCAGATAAATTGGCAAATTGCCTTTTAGCAGACAAAATAGTGCAAGTTCTCAGTAGAATGAATTGTTCTTGTGCATCCCTGCTTTCTGAATATTTTGAAGGAGAGAGTTTTCAATTATATTGTCTTCTTAAAGGACCAGATTATAAAGAAACTGGTTATGAAGAATATAGAAAACGAAAGCAGCAATCAATTAATCATTACACTTTGAATTGTGATTTACAAATGTTTAAGAAGTTAATCGATGTTTGCAGCAGTATTTCTAGGGTAGATAACCATTCATCTTGGAAGGTCGGTGAAGGATTAGGCATTGCCTTTGATGCTATTTCCGATAAAGCAGATTGGTATGTTGATGCAATTAAGTATTATATCAAAAACGATACACCAAACAATTTACATCCATACCATCTAGTAGACAATTTATTTTCATTATTATCCGATTCAGAAGTGTATGAAATTATTATTAGTGAAGAATATAGTCAGAAAAATGCTTGGACATATGCATATTATCATGAATTACCGCCGGGATTAATTACAGAAAAACATTTACAAGGGCTTTATGATTTTTTGAAAGATACTTCTGACAGATATATTACCTCATCATCAATGCGTGATGTAGATTTTCTGGATAAGTATAATGCAATAGATGAATTAGCATTAATAGAAGGTTGCAAAATTATTTTAGATAAAAAAGAGAATTCCTCTTTTATCGTGGATATTTATTTTGGCTTGTTATTTAATGATCATCGTAATACACCAAGGGAAGTGATTCAGAAATTTAATTGCAATTTAGAATTGCTTGAAGAAATATACTATGTTATTTTGCCATATGATAAACATCATGATTATGACGGACAATTTTTGAAGGAAATATATTCGGTTAGACCTTCTATATTGGACAAGTATATAGATTATTTAATAAATATTGACTCTTTTAGCGACCATCAGGAAAAGTATTGTTGCTTTTTTGATTTGAACGATTTTGTAGAAATATATAATAAAATCTTTGAGCAGTTGATAAGAAACCGTCAATATTCTAGGTTGTCAGTACCTTATTTTTTGGAATCTTTATTATTGCCAAAGCAAAATGAGAAAAAGCTGTTAGAAAGACAAGATATGTGGATTCGGCAATGTATTCAACGATTCTGCTATGATGAAGAAAAAATGTATTGCCTATTTTCAGTTGTGTCAAAATTAGAGTTCAAAAGAAAAAAAGAGTATATATTGCTCTTTCTTGAAAATAATCCGTTGTTTGAAGACTTTGAAAAAATACCATTAACACCTACTTCTTGTAGTTGGTCAGGTAGTGCAGTACCTATGTATTCAGCTTGGATTGAATTTCTCAAATCATTGTTACCAAACTGTATAGGTTTAAAGTGGATAAAACACAAAAACTATATTGAAACAAAAATTGATTATTTAAAAGAGCGAATTGAATCAGAGCAAATAGATGAAATTTTAAGAGGATGATTTATAAACACAAAAAGACTATAAAATATATAAGTAAAACTGCCTGTGAATGAAACCTTCTCAATCCCCGCCAGAGTTGGGAGACCATAGGACGCTAGGGGCGATGCATGGAGTAATACAAAAAAATCCTCCGTTTTATAATAGATGTAGGTCTAGCAAACCACATTAAAAACAACGGAGGTGTCCATGGACAACTTAAGTTTATCACATAGTAGATATAATTGCACATATCATATAGTTTTTATTCCAAAGTATCGTCGCAAAATAATGTTTGGTAATCTGAGAAGGGAAGTAGGAGAAGCAATCAGTAAAGTATGTAAGATGGAAGGAGTAACAATAATTAAAGCGGCTACACTTCTAGAGCATGTGCATATGTATGTATCAATTCCACTAAAAGCAAGTGTTGCAAAAATAGTAGGTAGAATAAAAGGTAAGAGTGCACTAATGCTTTTCGACAGACATCCGGAATACAGAGAGAAATATAATCGAAATTTTTGTGCAAGAGGATATTATTGCGAAACAGTCGGTAATGTCAATGAAGAGACAATAATAAAGTATATAGCAGAGCAGTATGAGAGGAATCGACTAGAAGGAGAGCCCAATAAATAAGTAATTAAGCCGCATTTATGCGGCTACCAGTAACAAATAGACTGGTTTGTTAGACCGCCTTTAGGCGGAAACACAACGAGCCCTGGAAGGGCTATCACAAACCACCAGCAGAGCTAGTGGTATTGACTTAACAGAATTTAGTGTTTCCATTATTTATCCCTCCATTACTTAGCTACATATTTTTTCCTCCTGAATAAATCTTTTATAAACTTTAAATGCCATCTTTTTTGCATTTATCATTAGCAAATTTTATTTTCCTAACTACGATAACAGCTAAACCAAATGACAAAACATCTGCCACTGGTTGAAGCAAATATATTCCAAATTGCCCAAAGATATTTGATAAAATATATAATAACGGAATATAAAATATTCCTTGTCGTGAAATTGAAATTATTGATGCCCAAAAATATTGTCCAATATTTTGCATTAGCATACTACTAATCGCAAAGTATCCTAAAAGTGGCATTGTAATACATTGCATACGCAGTATCTCTGCACCGACTAAAGTAACTTCATTATCATTTGACATTGTTTTAATAAGTGGTTCAGAAAAAACATATAACAAAATAGCCGCTATAATTAAAAATAAAGTACCTCCTATTACTGCAAATTTAAAAGCCTTTTTAACTCTATCATATTTCTTTGCACCGTAATTCATTGCACAGATAGGTTGAAACCCCTGCCCCCAGCCTATCATTATCATATATGCTAATGCTAATATCCTTGAGCTTATTGTTAATGCTGCTATAACACCATCACCGTATTTTGCGGCTACAACATTCAGTAAAATTAAAGCGATACTTGTAATAGATTGTCTTGAAAAATTAGGCATTCCTCCTGCCAAAATATGATATACTCTATCTTTATTTATCCTTGCTTTTTTTAAGTCAACAGCAATATTTCCATTTTTTCCTGATAAATTCGTTAATACGATGCAGCCTGTAATTTGTCCTATCAATGTTGCATATCCGGCTCCAATAAAGCCGAATTTAAACCCAAACATCAATACAGGATCCAGAACCATATTGACAGCCATTCCTATCAATAATCCTATCATTCCATCTTTCACATTCCCACAAAGTCTTAATTGATTGTAAAGCGTAATAGAATAAAGACCAAACGGAATGCTGATAATAATTACCTTTAGATACTCTACTGTGAAATTCAACAAGTTTTCAGAAGCACTTCCACCTATAAATTTTGACAGCGGTAAAACAAAAAACCATGATAAAATAGCTATTAAAATACCAATGACAATAGCAAAGAGAATTCCAATAGACGATATAATTTCTGCTTCCTTTTCTTCATTTTCTCCAATCTTTTTCGACATTATGTTTCCACTTCCATACCCAAACCAAAATCCAATAGCTTGAATAAAACTCATAAAGCTAAACACAATACCGATAGCAGCTGTCATGGATTTATTATTTAAAATACCGACAAAAAATGTATCAGTCAGATTATAAATTACCATGACGAGCATACCTATAATGGTAGGAATAGAAGTTTTCACTAATAATGGTAGAAGAGCATCGTTTAAAATAGCTTTTCTTCTAAATTCTTTTTTATTATTACTTGAGTTCATGCTACAAACCTCTAACTACACCTTTATTACCGTCTACTTGAATCATATCCCCATCTTTATATTTTGTAGTTGCAAAGCCCACGCCAAGCACTGCCGGAATATTAAACTCCCTTGCAACAATTGCAGCATGGCTTAATGCCGCTCCCGTATCAGCCACAACTGCACTTGCCAGCTTAAATAATGGTGTCCACTCCGGATCAGTGAGATGGCAAACTAAAATATCGCCTTTTTGCATCTTATAAAATTCTTTCGGACTATTTATTATGCACACTTTTCCGGCTGCAATACCGGCACTTCCACTTACCCCCTTTAGGACATCACCATTTGTTTCAAAAATTAACAATTTTGATGCATCCCATACTTTTATTGCTAAAGGAAATTTTTCATTTCTCCTATTTATTTTTTTCTTATCCGATTCATTTAAGCTGCCCCTATTCATCACCTCCAAAAGTTCTTTATGAAACAGATTTGCAATCCCAACTTCATAATCTTCACTGCCAAGAAGAATGTAGTTTATTCTTTTGACACATTGTCTTACATAATAAAATAATGTTTCCCAAATATATTGGCTTTCTTCACGAACCACATGAAAATATCTGAAATATTCTATTTGTTTTTCTATATCTTTATACTTGTTTCCATAAATTTCTTTTAGCCTTATCATTAACTTGGAAAAATCTTTCCCTTGCTTAATCTCATCACTATTTTCATCCGTATTTAATATAGGTCTTAATATATTTATTAGCCTATCGGGATCTTCAATAAATGTTTTTGCAGATAAACAATAGCAATTATAATCAGATTTAAATCCGTTATCTCGCATAAACTTATCTGTTATATCTCTAAAGTCATCATAATTTTCATATAACTCTTTATAACTTTCTCTGGATATAATAGCTCTTTTTAAAGATTCATTTTTTCTTATCTCACAAGCCATTTTATAAATATCATTTGTAACTGCTGATGTTTTGTTATCCAAATTCCAATAAAAATCAAATGATGAATAATTAGCATTTGCTTTTTTGATTATTTTAGTGAATTTTTTATCGTTTAAAACAGATGGGAATAAAGCGTATTTGAATCTGTCATAAGCCAATTTTTGTAAAAGAATGTAGCTATCTTCCATAAAATTTTTGTATTCTTCTAATGTCATGTTTTCAAAATTTAAATGCTTAATTTTTTCTATTTTAGACTCATATATTTTCATAAAATCTTTGCACTTATGATAGCAACCATTAAAATTTTTCATATTTTTTAAAATCTTAAAAAACTTAAATATATTTTTATTGATTCGCTTACCTGCGTCAGTAAAAGTTTGTATTCCATCATCATCTATAATTGGATTTCTTGGTAAAACAATTCCGCCTTCTAATAAAATATTAACTTTCTGATCATTTATTGCTGCCAGATAGTCGAAGTCAAGCGCTCTATGTGCAAAAGGCATTTTTTCTAAAAAAAATGACATCACTTCTCGTGTACTTTTATTGATTTTTTTACCCTTTGTATATTTTTGTACTGAATTATCTTCAGATATGTGATTGGTAGAACTTTTCAATGTAGTAATAGCTCTTGCCTGTAAAATATATACTTCATCATCTTTAATTGCCCACTCAATATCCATTGGCATTTTATAATGCTTTTCAATTTTCAAACCAGACTTTATTAGCTCTGATATTTCCGTATCATTTAATGCTCGTTTTTTTCGATCATTGTCATCTACCTTCACCTCTACCGTGTTTTTCTCTCCATATATAATCTGTGTTTCCTTGCTTCCAATAGCTACTTCAATAATTTCTCCATTTTTGTCAACAATATAGCTGTCTGCTGTAACTCTTCCGCTTACAACACTCTCTCCTAAACCATAACTCGCATTGATTTGCATCTCATTTTCTTTTTTGCTTACCGGATTCACAGTAAACAAAACACCTGCTTTTTCGCTTTCTACCATTTCCTGAATAACAACGGCAATTGAAACGGAACTTTGGTCATAACCTTGATGTAATCTATAGCTCACAGCTCTGTTACCCCATAAAGAAGCGTAACAACTACGCACCTGTTCTAATACATCATCTAAGCCTCGTACATTTAAATAAGTTTCCTGTTGCCCTGCAAAACTTGCATCCGGCAAATCTTCTGCTGTTGCAGATGAACGCACAGCAACTCTTACATTATCTCCAAGATTAAAATATTTTTCTCTTATTGCATTCTCAAGTAGTGTAGGAAATTTACCGGACTTTATCTTTGTTCTAAAATCATCAGCTGCATTTAATAGAGCTTTTTCATCATTCCCTGATTTTTTAATTTCATTTTCAATAAAAATATCAATGCTATTTTCCTTTAAAAAATCTCTATAGTCATCTGCTGTAATTACAAATCCTCTTGGAACATTTATTTTTGCAGAGGTCATTTCCCCAAGATTGGCACCTTTCCCTCCTGCAATTAACACATCTTCCTTTTTTATCTCATCAAAATTCAGTATCATAATGATCTCCCTTTTTAACTATATTTCTACATACCTGTTAACAATACTCTCTATGTAGATATGTAGTACTTCCTCAAATGTATCTTCATTGAAATGAATATAATTTGAACATAGAACAAAACTGCCAACAAAAGCATTGGATAATCCTTGCTTGTCCACAGTTTTTACTGCATTATTTTTGTACCAATAGTCTATTAACCTATCTACAAAATCTCCATAAAGATTTTCTACTCTGTTTACTTTCTTTGAATCTTGACTTGCAAATATTATAAATGCCTCTTGATAAATAGGCTGTGTTTTAGTTTTCTCAACCATATCTATGGCATACCTATAAATCACATCTGAAAGGAATTTTTTCGGATTTGTTAATGAATTTGAGAATTCTTTTTCTATGTCATTCAATTTCTGTATGGATCTATATGCCATTAAATCAATAATGAGAGATTCTTTGTCCTTCCAAAAATTATAGAAGCTTCCTTGAGCTATCCCTACTCTTTTTGTCAGTTCTGAAATACTAAGGGATTTTTTCCCTTTTTCATGAAACAAATCAAGAGCTGTTTCCATAATATCTTCTTTTATTTTAATCTTCTCTTCTTCTGTAAATGCTTTTGCCATTTTAAGCCTCCAAATATTATAAATGCATCTATGAATTTTCCGTTTTTTATTCATAGATATCATAGCACCAGCAAACATAAAAGTCAATGAATATTTTATTTTGCATTCATTGACTTCTGAGATATATTATCTAATTAAAAGGCTCTGCATTTTGCATACCGGTATGCCCGCTCTTTTCAAACTCCTTAGCTTTTCCTGTTTTTTAAGCTCTCTCCTTGCCTTATATCTGTCCTCATATTCTTTTTGTTTGCCATTTGCTTTACATTTGAGGTAGTTTTGATGAAGCCTGTCTTTTCTTGCCCTTTCTTTTTCTTCATCCTCCCTTAATTTCTGCTTTTCTTCTTCAGG
>ERZ772772.237-NODE-237-length-33960-cov-3.899838_pt1 | contig 33960 bp, 29 predicted proteins | sample MGYA00511484_ERZ772772 | MGnify/ENA primary metagenome ERZ772772 (study PRJEB29015, sample SAMEA2737913) | human oral metagenome | biome: human oral; feature: human-associated habitat; material: dental | place: China | collected 2088 ... | reverse complement strand
GCGGTGAAGCCGTTATAGACGGAGTGGGCCGCGGCTAGGCCGCCATTGTCGGCGCCGACACCGGAGAGGTAAGTGCTGGCCTCGATGATGGCCTCGACATCGGGAGTGAGAAGTTTCAGCTCGACGGCGGCTTTGGCGCGCTCGCCGTGCTCGAGCAGCGTCTCGTAGCAAAGCCGACACAAGGCCATGGCCGAGAGGGTAACACCGCCGTTCTCCAACGAGGGAGCCTTGGCCTTCTCGCACATGCGGGCCTCAAAATAGGTGCCCAGCGCGTCACCCATGCCGGAGACCAGGAAGCGCACGGGGGCCTGGCAGACAATCGAGGAATCGACGATGACGGCGTCGGGGTTGTTGGGGTAGAAGATGTAGTCCTTGAACGTGTGGTCGTCCTCATACAGCACGGACAGCCCGGTGCAGGGAGCGTCGGTCGCGCAGACAGTGGGAATGGAGACGACCTTTCGTCCCTCGTAATAGGCGGCCGGCTTGGCCGTGTCGATGGCGCTGCCGCCGCCGACGCCGGCGACCACGTCGATGTCCTCGTCGCGGATGATCTTGCGCATCCTTTCGATCTCGCCCACGGAGCTGATGCCGCCGAACACCTCGAAACGCAGTTTGATGTCCTTGCCGGCACAGCTCTTCTCAATCTTGGGGCGACACGCCTTTGCGCCGCTCTTCGAGCAGATGAACAGGAACGACTTTCCCATGTCCTTGACGATGTCGTAGAACTCGTTCAGAGCGTTCTCTCCCTGAACGTACTTGTGCGGGGCCCTCATCAACTTCAACATTGTTCTTTTCCCCCCTGTTTTCCGTAAAGATTCGGGGCGTAGCAATGCCGCGCCCCGTCATCGAAAAATCGAAAAGCGATAGTGATTTCTTATCTTACACCGGTAAGCCAACGCTCGGCATCAGTTGAGAGTCGGTGCGAATACCCTTTAATACAGGGCCCGGTAGGGCGCCTCGATCATCCGCATCAGGATGCCCAGGAACTCCGCCGCCGGAGCGCCGTCCACAATCCTGTGGTCGTGCGACAGCGACAGCGCCATCATCGGCCGGATGCGGACCTCCCCGTCTACAGCGGCCGGCATGTCCCTGGTGCGGCCGATGCCCAGAATGGCCGCCTGAGGCGGGTTGATGATCGGTGTAAAGTGCTCTGTCGAACGGTATCCGCCCAGGTTCGTCAGGGTAAAGGTCCCTCCGATGAAATCCGTCTCCGTCAGGCGGTTCTCCCGCGCCCGCGCCGCCAAGTCCCTGATCTCCGCGCTGATCTCGCGGAGCCGCTTCTTGTTGGCGTCGCGCACGACGGGCACCACCAGGGCGTTTTCCAGCGCAATCGCTATCCCCATGTGGACGTTGCGGTAGATTTTAATCCCATCCGGCTCCATGAGCGAGTTGAAGATCCTCTTCATCTCCAGGGCCCGGGCGACGAGCAAGACGAGAAGGTCCGTCACGGAGACCCTCTCGTTCTCCGGCAGCCCCTCGTTGATGGCCCGCCTCGCGGCCAGCAGTTCCGTCATGTCCACGCTGGCGTGATGGTCGACCTTCGGGACCTCCAGCCAGCTCTTCAGCATGTTCTCCCCGATGACCTGACGCAGCCCGGCGTAGGGCATGACCTCCAACACCTCAGGCTCGGCCGGGGCCGATGGAGCAGGGATGCCCTGCGCCAGGGCCTTTTCCACGTCCTCGCGCACAATACTGCCGTTCGGCCCCGTACCCACGAGGCGCGACAGGTCGACGCCGTGTTGCTCGGCCAGCTTGCGGGCCACGGGCGTCGCCCTCGGCCTTTTCTCGCCGGAGGCCGGAACCGGGCCCGGCGCGGACACCGGCGCAGCGGGCTTCGCCGCCTCGGCGGCCGGTGCCGTGCCCACCGCGTCGGGAACGCTCTCGCCGGCCGCCCCAATATAGCCCATCACCCCACCCACGGGAAGCTGCGTACCGACAGGGGCCGCGATCCTCAGAAGCACCCCCTCCACCGCGGCCTCGAGCACGTTTGTGATCTTGTCCGTCAACACCTCCGCGATCGCCTCGCCCTTTTTGACGAGATCGCCCTCTTTCTTGAGCCATTTACCTATCCTGCCGACCTTCATGGTGAGCCCCAGCTTGGGCATTGTGATCTCGGTTGCCATGGGTGACCTCCAGCACTCTTCGTTGTCGTTATAGATGAATCCCCAGCACGTCCGGCCGACTGAAGAAGCCGCCGGCAACGGCATTCCTGAGAGCCCGATCCGGGACCACCACGTTCGGGCCGTCCCGGTCCAAACGAATTTCCCCCCGATCCCCCTCCCGGAACTCCACCTCCCGCTCGCCGTCCAGGGCGACGATACAGGGGACGGGCGCGATCTCCACGCTCTCTCCAAGCTTCATACGGCGCGGAGCGGACGTTCCAACCGGAAGCAGGAGCCCCGGGGCGATGGCGGCCACCCGGTCCCGCTTCGAGGGGTCCAGGACGATGGCGGCCCCCCAGGGGTCGTGGACGGTCACGGGGTCCAGCGTGCCCAACAGGGAGGCGATGCCGATATTATGGGGCTCACCTCGTGTCAGGACCGCCATGCACATGTCCTCCACCTCCCACATCGCGCGGGAGGCGACGAACGGGTTGTCCAGGACCACCGCATCGATCAGGGCGATGTCCGCGGGGATTCCGTTCCGAAACACCGTGAGGCGTTTTGCGCGGTACACGGCGTCCTCCCCGGCACAGCCCCGTGCGACGACGCCGGCGGCAATCCCTGCGATCGTCCCCTCCAGAAAGAGGGGAAAGACGTTGTTCGTCCCCGTGGAGATGGGGAGCAGGGGGACGTCTCCGCAACTCTTGGCGACCATGCGATTCGTCCCATCGCCCCCCATCGTCACGATGCACGCCGCTCCGACCTCCGCAAGAGCAGCCGCGGCATTGCTGGAGTCGAGCTGGGTCGCCGTCAGCTCCATCTCCAGCGGCGCAACCTCCAGCCTCAGGGAGTCCTGGCTGCGCATGCCCTCGACCGCTTTTTCGACGATTCCGTAGTAGTCCGGCATGTAGAGCACGCGCTCGACCCCCGTTCCCGAGAGGGCGAGCAACACCCTGCGGACGATATTCACCTTCTCCTGATTGTCGAAGACCGTACCGTAGGCGACCAGGCGACGAATATCCTTTCCGGAGGCCGGATTGGCGATGATTCCCACCGTCGTGGGCGCTGCCATCCGCGTATCCTGCCGGTCCGGGGCTCAGCCCCGGACCAGTTCCTTCGCCGCCGCGACGATACGCGCCTCGTCGGGAATCCAGAGCTTTTCCAGGACGGGGCTGAAGGGAATGGGGGTATCGGGAGCGGCGACGCGTTTGACGGGGGCATCCAGGAAGCCGAACCCCTCATCCGCAATGACGGCGGCGACCTCCCCGCCGAACCCTCCGGTCTTGACGGCCTCGTGCACCACCACCGCGCGTCCGGTCCTCTCCACGGAGCCCAGCAGGGTCTCCTTGTCAAGGGGCGTGAGGGTCCGCAGGTCCACGACCTCCGCATCGATGCCCTCCGCCGCCAGCATCTCGGCCGCGGCAAGGGACTTCGACACCATGGCGGACCAGGCGATGAGGCTGACGTCCTTGCCGGAGCGCTTGATGTCCGCCTTGCCGATCGGGACGATGTACTCTCCCTCCGGGACGTCGCCCTGCACCCCCAGCATCAGCTTGTGCTCCAGGTAGACAACGGGATTGTCGTCGCGGACGGCGGCCTCCATGAGCCCCTTGGCGTCCGCCGGCGAGGCCGGCATGACGACCTTGATGCCCGGAATGTGGGTGAACCACGCCTCGTTGGACTGAGAGTGCTGGGCCGCGGCCGAGACACCCGCGCCGACGGGCGCACGGATCACCATCGGGATCTTCGTCTTTCCGCCGAACATGTAGCGCATCTTGGCCGCCTGGTTGTAGAGCTCGTCCAGGCAGACGCCCATGAAGTCGGCGAACATGATCTCCACGATCGGGCGCAGCCCCGTAGCGGCTGAGCCCACACCGAGCCCCATGATCGCCGTCTCGGTGACCGGCGTGTCCACGACGCGTTCCTTGCCGAACTCGTCCAGTAGGCCCGCCGTCACGCCAAAGCAGCCGCCGAAGATCCCCACATCCTCCCCTGCCAGAAACACATTGGGGTCCCTGCGCATCTCCATGCGGATGCCGTCCCTTATCGCTTCGCTGCAACTCATCTGAGCCATCGTTTTCACCCCTCCTTTTCGGAACGCGCTCAGGCCAGCACGTCGGTGAGCAGCTCGCTCGGCGCGGGGTCGGCACCGCTTTCCGCAAACCGGACCGCGGCCTCGACCTTCTGAACGATCTCCTTCTGCATGGCTTCAAGCTCGTCCCCGGACGCGTACTTCAGCTCCTCCAGGCGCTTCTCGAGACGCGGCAACGGGTCCTTGGCGACCCAGCTCTTCTGCTCTTCGGGATCCTTGTACTTCCCGGGATCACCCTCGAAATGACCGCGCTGACGCCAGGTCTTGCACTCGATCAGGCTCGGCCCGTCGCCCTTCCGGGCATTTTCGATCGCCGCACTCGCCGCCTCGTAGACGGCCATGACGTCGTTGCCGTCCACGCTCGCACCCGGTATGCCGTATCCCTCGGCCCGGTCCGCGATGTCGTTGATGTTCATGCCCGCCTTCTGATAGTTGGAGATGCCGTACATGTTGTTCTCGCAGACGAAGACGACCGGCAGTTTGTGGATGGAGGCGAAGTTGATCCCTTCGTGGAACGTCCCCCGGTTCGAGGCTGCGTCCCCGAAGAAGCAGACCACCACGTCGCCGGTCTTACGGTATTTGCAGGAGAACGCCGCGCCGACGGCGATCGGGAACCCCGCCCCCACGATTCCGTTGGCCCCGAGGATACCCAGGTTCACGTCGGCAATGTGCATGGATCCCCCCTTGCCCTTGCAGTAACCCGAGGCCTTCCCGAAGACTTCGGCCATCATCAGGTTGACGTCGCCCCCCTTGGCCAGCAGGTGTCCATGCCCGCGGTGGGTGCTGGTGATGTAGTCGCTCTCCTTCAGATTGGCGCATACCCCCGTGGCGACGGCCTCCTCCCCCACGTAGAGGTGGACGAAGCCCGGGATCCTTCCGGCCGCGAAGAGCTCGGCCGCCTTCAGTTCGAAGGAACGAATCATGAACATCGTCCTGTACATGTCCAGGAGTTTCTCTTTCGTGACCTTCATGCCCTTACCTCCTTAATCTGTCATTCACCTCGAACCCTGCCATTCACTCCACGCAGACGGTCAGGGACACCAGCGCCACCACGATGGAGCTGCCCTCTCCCAGCTGGGGGAGCTGGATCCCCTCCGCGACCATCCCTCCCTCCCGAACCTCGAGCTCCACCCTGCCGAAGGGAACCGACCCGGCCACCCGTTCCCTGTCCAGCCGCTCCGGCGTGGGGCAGCACACCTTCAGGTGAATGAACATGTCCTCCGGACGCTTCAATCCGGCCACCTCGAAGAGGCCGCAAAGGCAACTTCTGGACACGGCGTCGCGCACCGCCCGCATCGCCGCCTTCGTGACATCCCCTCCATGAAGATCCGACCCCATACCCAGCTCCACAATGAAACGCCTCATTGGCGTACCCCTCCCGCCTCAATATTGAATCTATTTTTAAGCGACGAAAATACCCTACAATAGTTATGACTCTGGTTACGATTTTGAAAAAGATTCGCACGAAGTTATAGCATATTTTTTATCTTTATGCTATATTTTATACCGTAGGAGTTGAAAAATCAATGGGGGCACAAAGCAATATCATAAAAAATAACATATTAATAGAAAGAATATCATTCGAACAGGACGGGCAAGGCAAGACGAAGGGGACGGCGGCGTCCAACGAAGGATTCGAGTACGGCTCCCTCGAGTGGTGGCACGAGACGGTGGACATCGAGAAGCTGGATGAGCTCCTGCGAAGTTTTGCCCGTCTCTTCCAGGTGGGCGTTTGCCTGCTGACCCCGAAGGGGCGGAAGGTCATCTTGGTGAGCGTCTCGGAGTTCTGCGACTACGTGCACTCGATACGCAAGGGAAAGGCCATCTGCGACGCGTGCGACAAAAGGGCCCTGCGGACCTCGCTGAAACAGGGGGACATTCATATTTACACCTGTTCCAACGGCCTCACCGATCTGTGCGCCCCCCTTCATATCAACGGCCGCCTCGCGGGCTTTCTGGCCTCGGGGCAGGTCCAGCCCGGGCTCACCGGCGACGCGGAGCTCGAGGCCATCTCGAGACGGTGGACCTTTGTGAGAAACGACGAGGAGCGCGCTTTCCTGATGGAAAAGTATCGACAACTCCCCGTCATGGATGAGACGGAGCTGAAACGTGCGCTCGAGATCATACGCCTGCTCTCCACCCAGATCGTCGAACTGTGCGAGATCAACCTGGCCCGGCAGAAGATCCTGGAACAGAGCCTTCTGCTCTCCCAGCAAAGACAAAAGAGCGCGGGCATGGAGCACGCGCTTCACCGCGCCCAGCTGAAGGCTCTGAGGAGCCAGATCAACCCCCACTTCCTCTTCAACAGCCTGAACTGCATCGCGCGCCTCGCCCTGTTCGAGGCGGCGGATAGGACGGTGGAGATGACCGAGCAGCTCGCGGACTATCTGCGCTACACACTGCAGGAACAGGGAGAGCACGGATTGGTCTCTCTCGGCGAGGAGCTCCAGTGCGTGCGCAGCTATCTTGCCATATACCGTGTGCGGTTTGGAGACCGCCTCTCCTTCTTCATCAAGGAGGATCCGGAGGTCCGGGAGTGCTTGGTGCCCTTCATGCTGATCCAGCCCTTGGCGGAGAACGCCCTGATCCATGGGCTCGAACCTTCGCTTCGGGAGGGCAGGCTCTTGCTGACGGCGAAAAAAGACGGGGATGCCATTCACGTCGTCCTGAGGGACAACGGGGTGGGGTTCAAGGCGAGCGGCTTTCGGGAGGGGATGGGGTTGGCGAACGTCCGAAAGCGGCTGAGCCTCTACTATGGGAAGTCCGCATCCCTGGACGTCCGAAGCGTCCCTTGCGGAGGAACCCGTGTCGAGCTGCGTCTCCCGGAGAAGCCGGTGAACCTTCCATGATCCCGCAGACCGCGCCGCTCGAGTCCGAACTCCCTGACATTCCTCCTCTGAGGGCGCTCGTCGTCGAGGACGAGAAGCTGGAGCGCGATGCCCTGGTCATGCTGCTTCACGGCTTTTTCCCGGGGCTCGAGATAGAGGAGGCGGGAAGCGTCCCGGAGTTCGAGCGACTTGCCCGGGAACGTTCTCCGGACATCGTGCTGCTGGACATCAACCTTCCCGGCGGGAACGGAATGCTGGCCCTGGAGGAACTGCGCGGAGAAGGACTCGGCGCCCAAGTCATGGTCGTCACGGCCCACAACACCCTTGCCAACCTGAACCGGGCCCTTGAGGACGAGGTCGTCGTCCTCCTCCTCAAGCCGGTGAGGGCCCAGGCGCTGCGGGAGGCCGTGGAGAAGTGCATCCGTCGCCGGGAGGAGGAGATTCACCGGACTGCGCGCATCGAGGCGCTGGAACGGGGGCTCAGGGAGGCGCTCGAGGAGTTGGCGGAGCGCAGGCCCTCCCCTCCCCCTGAGGTGCGGGGCGATGCGGTGCGCTCCCCCGTGCGGAGGGCTATGGCGTTCATCCGGGAGGAGCCCGGCAAGGCCTCCTTGGAGGGGGCGGCGAAACACGTCGGGGTCAGCCCGGGACACCTCAGCCGCCTGTTCCGGGAGGAGGGCGTCCGTTTCATGGACATCCTGAAGGACGCCAGAATGCAGCGGGCTCGCGATCTTCTTCTCTCGGGGTCCTCGGTGCGGCGGGCCGCCCGGGAATCGGGGTATGGCAACGTCGCTTACTTCGGTCTCGCCTTCAAGAGGGCCTTCGGGGTCACTCCGGGGGCATTGCAGAGAGGGTCCGCGCCGCCGGAGGAGGATTCGTCCGAGGAGGGCTCCGGCTCCTGAACGGGGCATCCGAATTCACACAGTAAGGGAGGAAGGATTATGGCGAAAGGGTCGAAGAGGGTCGTAGTCATAGGCGGAGGGACCGGGGGGTACGTCGCCGCACTGCGCGCCGCGCAGCTGGGGGCCTCCGTCATCCTCGTGGAGAAGAACGCCCTGGGAGGGACATGCCTCAACAGGGGCTGCATTCCGACCAAGGTCCTGCTCCACACGGCGGAGCTGGCCTCTGCCGCCCGGGAGGGGGAACCCCTCGGGCTCTTCGTCAAGGAGGCCCGCGTCGATTGGAGTGTGTTGATGCGGCATAAGGAGGAGGTTGTCGCACGCCTCGTCGAGGGGGTCGGCTTCCTTCTGGGGGCCAATGGGGTGGAGGTCGTCCAGGGGAATGCGGTCTTCCGCTCTCCCGGGGAGGTCGCCGTCACGCAGGAGGACGGCACGGTGCGGCCTCTGTCGGCCGATGCCTTCATCGTCGCCACGGGCTCCGTCCCCGCGCTGCCGCCCGTTCCCGGGTTCGACCTGCCCGGAATCCTCACCAGCGACGGAGTCCTGGGGCTGGAGATGTTGCCCAAGTCCATCCTGCTCGTCGGAGGCGGGGTCATCGGCATCGAGTTCGCCTCCATCTTCTCCGCCCTGGGCGTCGAGGTCACCGTCGTCGAGATGCTGCCGGAGATACTGCCAAACCTGGACGTCGAGCTCGTGGGGTACCTCAGGCAGATACTGGAGGCCCGTGGCATCCGCTTCCTGACCTCCGCGACAGTCAAGTCGGTCCGCGCCTTGGGCAGTGGGTACGCGACGGCCGTCACGGCGGGCGTGGAGGAGGAGATCGTCACGGAGAAGGTCTTCGTCTGCACGGGACGCCGTCCCTTCACCCAGGGACTCGGGCTCGAGGAGATCGGGGTCCGGACCGACCGGGGGCGGATTGCGGTTGACGAGCGGATGAGGACCAGCGTGCCCGGCATCCACGCCATAGGGGACTGTGCCTCGCCCATCATGCTGGCACATGTCGCCTCGGCCGAGGGCGAAGTCGCCGCGGAGGCCATCATGGGGCTCGGGGCGGCCATGGACTACCGTGTGGTCCCGAGCGCCGTTTACACCGCGCCCGAGTTCGCGGGAGTGGGCCGTACGGAGGAGGAGCTGACGCGGTCCGGTCGGGACTTCACCGTAGGACGCTTCCCCATGAACTCCAACGCCAAAGCCCTGATCGCGGGGATGCCCGACGGAATGGTCAAGGTTCTCTCGGACAGGGAAACGGGCGAGATCCTGGGCATGCACGTCCTGGGCCCCAGGGCCACGGACCTGATCGCGGAGGGCGCGCTTGCCATGAGGTCCGAGCTGACCGTCGACGAGATCGTCGCCACGATCCACGCACACCCCACCCTCGGCGAGGCGGTCAGGGAGGCGTCGCTGGACGTCTTGGACAGGGCTCTGCACCTGCCACCGAAGGGATAGAAGGCGAGGAAAACAGGAGGCCGGCATCCGCATCCAAGTCAAAAGCGGCCGCTTGCCATCTTATCGAAATCCCCCTCGAGTCCCTGACGGCCTCGAGGGGGATTTTTCCTGACGTTGCCCACAGCGCAGCGTTTACGCCGGAGGGCGGGAAGACAACGGAGGCCGTGTCTCAGCATCAGTAACGCAGGCTGAAAAGCAACCCCATCAATGCCAGCAAAACGAAAAGGCCGATTGCATCTGCCTGAATCAATCGATGAAGGATCTCGTCGGTCACCTCGAGCAGCCAGGCCCCCTCTTCTTTTGAGAAGCGAACGGACGGGCATTTTTTGACCTCCCGGGTATAGGCCCATGTCGCCCAACCATGATTAAGAGCAAGAAAGAAGAAAATGAAAAGGCCCAGGAATGCAAGCTCCTGATTGAGGTTCTCAATTTTCCGCTTGTCCATGAAAAGGTTTAGATAGTTTACGACAGCCCCTCCCACTGCAACATCAAACACGATAAGCCAATTACGCCGGGGCTCCAGAATCGACAGAATCGACGTGTCCCAGTCTTGGTCTTGGTCTTGTTTTGAGGCTTTATCTCCATATCCTATGGGTTTTGAGGGGAAAGGTTTGAAAGAAAAATAACAAAGACCAGTTCCTATGGCGACAAGGAATCCTACTCCCAAATAAATGTAAGCCAATATATCGATAAATACTCGGCATCCACAATATGTCATTAAATGCATCAAAAGTATCGATACCAATATCGATACTAAAATACGCAACTTAAAAGTATTTAAGATGTTAAATAATCTGCATATACACCTACACATATACCTACACACTAATTTACCTATACGCTTTCCGTCCATCTTCTTCCCCACCTCCCAAACCGCGTACTCTTATCAAACGCGTTGTCTTCGGAACGCTCTACATCCCTGGTCCCCGTCCGCTCCAAGCGTTCAGGAAAGCCCCTCTTGAATCCGGCTTCTTCCGTCCGCCGGTCACAGAAGCTTTATGCAGACCCAGATCACAAGGCCTCCGTTCCATATACTCTGATCAAAGTTGACCAAATCTGCGCCCGGCTTCCTGGCCATCACGGCGAGCCTCTCCAGGGTCGACTCGTCCTCGCCTGCCAGGTCGTAGCCCACCAACCACCTGTCATCCTCGAGGACATAGAAATGGCAGGTTTCGTCGAAGGTTTCGGGCGCATCCAGGTATTTGCCCAGTATGTTCCTGACGGCCAGGGGGTCGTGGTTGACCTTATCCCTAAAGTTTGCGTAGTCCACCTTAGCGGAGTCCACCCTAGTGGGCATTATCTCATAGAGATAATACATGAATGCGGCGTTTTTCATGGTGCGCAGGAGGGAGACGATCCGTTGAACCTCCTCGGTGGACTGCATTTCGCGCAGCATGGCAGCGTTGCCGACGGCCAGCTGCTGCGTACCTCCAGCCCCCCCTTTTTGCAGGACGATTCCACGCACTAAGGCCAGTTCCTCCCTCAGGGAGGCTATCTCCCGTCTCAGGGCCGCGTTATCCTCCGATGCGGTGGCGATGGTCGCGGCAAAGGATTCCGTCATGCTCCTCAGAACCTCCGGGTCGATGTCCTTCCGGGGGTCCACCCCCTCCTCCGCGGCACGGGCGTCACGCGGAAGAAGCGGGCTGGCCGGAAGAAAAGAGAACAGAAGGAAACAGAGCAGAAAAATGAGCGTTCCTGTTTTGGTCCTCATGATCAAATTCCTCCTTATTAATCCGAATTAATCCGGCTTCTCCCGTCCGCCGGTCACCGCACCTTCATGCAGATAACAAGCCCTCCATTCCAGACGCTCTGGTCCAGGTTGACCAAATTCGCGCCCGGCTGTCTGGCCATCGCGGCAAGCCTCTCCAGGGTCGACTTGTCCTCATCCGCCAGGTCGTAACCCACCAACCACTGATTGTCATTGAGGACGTAGAAATGGCAGCTCTCGTCGTATGTCGCGGGTACATCCAGGTATTTGCCCAGTATGTTCCTGACGGCCAGGGGATCGCCGTTGACCTTCTCCCGAAAGCGTGTGGGGTCCTCCATGATGGAACCCAGCTCCTCGGCATAAAAGATGACCGCGGCGGATTTCATGGTGCGCAGGAGGGAGCGGATCTGGCTGGCCCTCTCGGCAGACTGCATTTCGCGCAGCATGGCCGCGTTGCCAGCAGCCGGCTTCTGCTGCGTACTTCCAGTCTCTCCTTTTTTCGGAGCAGCCCCGCGCAACGAGGCCAGTTCCTCCCTCAGAGAGGCTATCTCCCGTCTCAGGGCCGCGTTGTCCTCCGATGTTGCGGCGATGGTCGTAGCAAAGGATTCCACCATGCTCCTCAGGGCCTCCAGGTCGATGTCTTTCCGAGTCTCCGCTCCGTCGCAGAGGGCCGGGAGCAAAAGGACACAGGCCACAAGCGTACCGACAAACCCCACACGGGTTCCCGTTTTTCTTTTCATCGTCTTGAACATCGCTTTATCCTCCTACTCAATCAAATTCAAATTTCGTCCTCACGAGCCCTTCGGCACGTGAAAGTTTACGGGCATATAGATGACGTCCCCGCCCTTCCAGGGATGGAGATTCCCGTCAAGCAGGGTGTCCCCGTACTGGAGTCTCCGCCGGGGCCGGGCCAGCTCCGCTCGGACCTCCCCGGACTCGTGTGACACGTCGACCCCTACGGCCCAGTCCCACTCGTTGAATATCCGGACCGTGCCGATTCCATCAAACTTGCTCTTTGCCCTACCGTCCAGGTATTCTCCCATGCGCGACCTGATGAAGGCCTCGGGGTCTGCGTTGATCTGCCGCGCGATGGCGCGGTGCTGCGCCGTACCCATGTCGTAGGCGTAGTGGCTGTCGTAGGCGGCTGAGGCCGCCTTGCGCAGGACATCCAGGTGCGCGAGGATTTCGTCCGCCCGGTACCCGGCCCGGTCCGCCAGGGAGTCGGTATCGCTCTGGTTGCTGTCTTGGTTCGCGACGAGCATGCCATACATGCTCATGAGCAACCCCAGCGCGGTCCTGTCTCCGACAGGCAGCCCGGACAATGCCTCCTTCATGTCCGCGGCTCCGTTTGAGGTCGGCGAATCGTCCGAGGCCGGAACATCCGCCGAGGCCAAGGGGACCGGTGACGGCTCCGGGGAGACGCTCAGCATGCGCTCCAGGCTCAGCCGAAGGACCTCCAGGTCGGCACGGAAGTTGCGCATTTCTCCAAGGAGCGCCTCGTTTTCCGCACCCAGGCCCTTCACCTTTTCGGAGAGCGCCTTGTTCTCCGCGCTCAAAGCCCGCATCTCCTTCAAAAGTTCGATGTCCCGATATTCCCGCAGCTCGGAAAACTCCTTCCGAAGCAGGTTCCTTTCCTCCTCACGCAGGGACTTCAGTTCCTCCGATATGGCCTTGCGTTCCTCGTCCCGGAGGTCCTTCAGCTCGTTTCGGATGGAGAGGCCCCCCTCCGAGCGGATGGCCTTGAGCTCATCCAGCAGGACCTTCTTGTCCTCGGAGGCCGCCACAAAGATCACCGTCATGTAGTCCAGCATCCACCGCATCGTCTTCAGCTGCCGCAGTACCGCATCCATCTGGGGGTCCGTCCCTTTGTTGTCGGCGGCACGGGCGGCACACGAAAGAGGCGGGCCGAACAGAAGGAAACAAAACAGAAAAACGAGCGTCGTCGCCCTGGTTCTCACGATCAAATCCCTCCCTGTCAATATTCCGTTTTTTCCTCGATTTTTTCCTCAATTTCATGCTTTCTCCAGCATAACATAACCCGCCGCTGCCAAGGACAAAATATTCCATTCCACAAACTTTCGCTATTCCGAATATCCCGGACCGGGAGCTTTGGAGTCGGTTCGCCCCCATCCGTATCCTTTCCGTCCCCCTTCTCCCCAAAGCGATATATAATGACAAGGATGCTTGAAAAACCGGAGGGGAAATTCATGAGACGAACTTTGAACCTCGCCGCGCTGCTGGCGATGACGTTCTGTTTTGCCGTTTCGGCCCAGGCGGAGCCGCTCCTGCTCTACACCTCCCAGCCCGACGGGGACGTCCGGACCCTGGTCGAGGCGTTCGCGGAGAGCTGCCCGGGCGTCGAGGTCCGCGTGTTCCGCTCGGGCACGGAGGAGGTGGTGAGCAAGGTCCTGGCGGAGAAGATGACCGGACGGGTGCAGGCCGACCTCCTTCTGCTCGCCGACGCCGTGACGTTCGAGCGCCTGAAGGCCGAGGGGGTCCTGGCCGTCTACCGCTCCCCCGAGGCATCCGCGCTGCCCGACTCCGTGCAGGACCCCGACGGGACCTACTGCGGGACGAAGGTGCTCGCCACGGTCCTTCTCTTCAACACGTCCGCGGGAAAGGCCGTCGAGCCCACGTGGAAGGCGCTCCTCGACCCGGAGAACGCCGACAGGGCCATGATCGCGAGCCCGCTCTACTCGGGGGCCGCGGCCTACCAGCTCGGCGTCCTGACCCGTTCGGAGGGCTTCGGCTGGGAGTTTTACGAGGGGATGAAGGCGAACGCCGTGGCGGTCGGCAAGGGCAACGGGAGCATCATCACCGCGGTGGCGGGCGGGGACAGGCTCTTCGGTCCCGTCGTCGACTACATGGCCCGGCGCGCCAAGGCCAAGGGTTCGCCCGTCGACTACGTCTACCCCGCGGAGGGCTCGCCCGTCATCACGGAGCCGGTGGGCATCGTCGCCCGGGAGGAAGTTCGCGGCGAGGCGAAGCGCTTCGTGGACTTTCTCCTCTCCGAAAAGGGACAGGCGCTCTTCTCCGGGATGGGGTACGTCCCCGTGCGCCGCGGCGTCCCCGTTCCCGACGGGCTGCTCGGCATCGACCAGGTGACGGTCCTGAGCGCCGACTCCGCCATGCTGATCCGGGAGCGCGAGGGCGACAAGGCCCGGTTCTCGGAGCTCTTCGGCTATTGAGGACGGCCTTGCCCGAGTACGCCCTGCGGGAGGGCCGGGGACGCTTTTCGCTGCGGCGTTTTCCCGGCGGATGGAGCGTTGCCCTCACGCTCCCGCTCTTCTTTTTCTTCGTTCTTCCCTTCCTGCGCCTCTTCTGGCTGAGCGTGTGGAGCGACGGCGGCCCGACCCTGGGACTCTACGCGGACCTGGCGGCCTCCGAGCGCGTGCGCGCGGGCATCCTCAACACCATCGGCATCGTCGGGGCCTCGACGCTCCTCGCGTCCTCCGTGGGGCTCGTCCAGGCATGGCTCATCGCCCACACCGACATCCGGGGGAAGAGGATTCTGGAGGGGCTCTTCATCATGCCGTTCGTCATCCCGTCCTACATCACCTCCCTGGCCTGGGCGCGCTTCGCCGGCCCGGGCGGGTTCCTGGCCCAGCTCACGGGGTGGAACGTCCCCTCGGCCTACAGCTGGCAGGGGATCGTCGGGGTCATGGGGATCTGCCACGCACCCCTGGCCTTCCTGTTCTGCCTGAACGCGCTCCGGAAGGTCCCGCGCGAGGCCGAATGGGCGGCCCGCTGCTCCGGCGCCGGACCGTGGAGGACCTTCCGGTCCGTCACCGTTCCCTCCGCCCTTCCCGGCATCGTGGGCGGGGCCATGACCGTGCTCCTCGCGGGGCTGGACAACTTCGGGATCCCCGCCTTCCTGGGGGCGCGCAAGAACATCAACGTGCTGAGCACCCTCATCTACCAGGAGGTCGTCGGGTTCGGTCCCTCCGCCTTCGGGCGTGCGGCGGCCCTGTCCGTGATGCTGGGGGGGCTCGCCCTCCTGAGCTGCGCCGTACTGTGGCGCTTCCTGCGCCGTGGGGAGGTGCTGGAGAGCCTCGTGCCCGACCGTCAGCCCCGCTGCGAGCTTGGACGCCTCCGGCCCTGGGTCGAGGGGCTGCTCTGGGCCTTCGTCGCGCTGACCTCGCTCCTGCCCCTCGCGTCCATGCTGGCGGCCTCCCTGCTCAGGGCGTGGGGCCTGAGCTTCGCAACGGCAAACCTCTCCCTGGACAACTTCGCCTTCCTCCTGGGCGACCCCAAGGCCCTGGGGGCCCTGGGCAACAGCTTCCGGCTCGCCCTGTTCACGGGGGTGTGCGCGATCTTCATCGGCTCGGCCGTCGCCTGGGGAAGGGTGCGGCGTCCGGGGATCGCGTTCCGGTTCGCCGAGGCGGCCCTCTCGCTGCCGTTTGTCCTGCCCGGGACGGTCTTCGCCCTGGCGATGATCCTGGCGTGGGTGGAGCCCCTGCCGGGCTGGCGCCCGGGGATCTACGGCACCACGACCCTGCTGGCCATCGCCTATGTCGTGCGCTTCAGCGTTCTGCAGTTCCGCGCCAGTGCAAGCGCGCTGCAGCAGGTGGACCGTTCCGTGGAGGAGGCCGCCAGCGTCTGCGGGGCCGGGCGATGGGCCTGTTGGCGCCGCATTCTCATCCCCCTGATCTCCTCCGGGCTCCTCTCCGGTTTCTTCATGACGACGGCCCATGCGCTGACGGAGCTCACGGTCTCCTCCATCCTGGGGGCCCTGGGGGCGGAGACCGTGGGCATGGTGGTTCTGAACTTCGAACAGGCGGGGGACGTCGCCCTCTCCTGCGCCTTTTCGGTGCTCGTCCTGGGGCTTCTCGCCCTTCTGCTCCTGTCGGGGCTGGCGCTGCGCCGGTGGGTGAACCGATATGAGCGAGTGAACCGATATGAAAGAAAGGAAGTCGGCGTATGAGCGTTTTCGTCTCCGTGGTGGAGCTGGAGAAGCGGTTCGGCGGCTGTTCGGCCCTGAACCGCGTGGACGCGGAGTTTCCGGCGGGGAGCTTCACCGCCGTCCTGGGGCCCTCGGGCTGCGGCAAGACGACCCTGCTGCGCCTGCTGGCGGGCTTCGAGAAACCGTCCGCGGGGTCGGTGCTCTTCGACGGCCGCGTCGTCTCCTCGGCCGCTTTCCGCCTTCCGCCGGAGGACCGCGGAGTGGGGATGGTCTTTCAGTCCTTCGCCCTGTGGCCGCACATGACGGTGGCGGAGCACGTCCTCTTCGCCCTGAAGTACCGCGGCCAGGAGGGCGGCCGGGAGGAGGCCCTGAGGCTCCTCCGGCCCCTGGGGCTCGAGGCCCTGGCGGACCGCCGCCCGGCCCAGCTCTCCGGAGGGCAGCGCCAGCGGGTCTCCCTGGCCCGCGCCCTGGCGGGGAGCCCCGGCATCCTGCTGATGGACGAACCGCTCTCGGCCCTCGACGCGGAGCTGAGGATCGAGATGCGTCAGGAGATCGCGTCGCTGCACAGGCGGCACGGCTCGACCTTCGTCTACGTCACCCATGACCAGGAGGAGGCCATGGCCCTGGCGGACAGGGTCGTGGTGATGAACGGCGGCAGAGTGGAGCAGGTCGGGTCCCCGCAGGAGGTCTACATGGCCCCCGCGTCGCCGTTCGTGGCGCGCTTCGTCTCCAAGGCCAACCTGATCCGGGGCCGCTGGGAGGACCGGCTTTTCCGCCCCGAGGGGGCCGAGGGCGGGGCCTTCTGGACGTGGCCGGGGAACGCGGATGCCGGGGTGTGGAGGGACGAGGGGGTCTACCCCCTCCGCCCGGAGCAGCTCGCCCTGTCCGAAGGCGGGAAGGGGCTTCCGGCGGAGGTGGAGCACGTCCAATACCAGGGACGGGAGCTGCACTGCACGCTTCGTTCCGGCGGGGCGATCCTGAAGGCCTACCGCCCCTCGAACAGCCCCGTTCCCCCGGGCCGCCGGGTCTGGATCAATCCGATGCCGTGAGGAAAAGGAACAGTTTGTCGGTTTTTCCATTCCGCTGTTTTGTTATAATGAAGCCGGCATCCGGGCCGAGAGGGGGCGGCTTCGCCTCGAGACGTCGAAGCGAGTCCGGCAGGCCGAAAGGACGGGAAACGGGATGGCGGCGATCGTAAACACGCCCTATGACGATGTGTTCCGCACGCTCCTGAACGATTGCTCCTCGCTCGTTATACCCCTCGTGAACGAAATTTTTCACGCGTCCTACTCCGGCAACGAGACGGTGGAGTTCTACCCCAACGAGCACTTCATCAACGGACAGGACGGAGAGGAACGGGAGCGCGTCACGGACTCCTGCTTCGGCATACGGGGCGAGCCCTTCAGGAAGTACCATATCGAGTGCCAGAGCACCGCGGACGACAGCATGCTGATCCGCATGTTCGAGTACGACGCTCAGATTGCCTTGGATGCGGGCGAGGTCGAGGACGGCGTTCTAACGGTGCGTTTTCCCGACTCGGCGGTTCTGTACCTTCGGTGCCGTTCGTCCACGCCGGACGTGATGACCATTCGCATCGAGCTTCCGGGTGGAGGCCTTGCCGCTTACGACATCCCCGTACTGAAGGCCCAGCGTTATTCTCCGGAGGAGATTTTTTCCAAAGGGCTTCTGTTTCTGATCCCCTTCCATATTTTCTCCCACGAAAGCCGGTTCGCGGAGTACGAGAGGGACGAGGGGCTCATGAGGGGGCTGTTGTCCGAGTACGAGGGGATAAAGGACCGGCTCGGGGAACTGGCCGAGTCCGGCAGGCTGACGGAGTACGTGAAGCGGACGATCGAGGAGATGTCCGACAAGGTTCTGGAGCACATCGCCAGGAAGCACGACAGGGTGAGGGAAGGAGTGAGGTCCGTTATGGGAGGCAAGGTGCTGGAGTACGAGGCCAAGACCATTCTGAACGAGGGCATTGTTTTAGGCAGAACCGAGACAGCGCGGCGGATGTTGGTCCTGAATTTCACGCCGGAGCAGATAAGCCAGGCTACCGAACTATCCCTCGACGAGATCGAAGGACTTAAGCAGGCGAACGATTTTCGTGGCCTGCGATAAACAGGCTGCCAACGAGTGAGACAAAGGTCGACCAGCGACTGCTCCTGTTTAGGGATGCGCAACGCCCCCTCGGCGATATTGCCGAGGGGGCGCTCTTTTGGGTCAATAGATCAATTTAGATCAATATCTTCAGCACCTTTTCGACGGCGATTTTTTCAGCCTTCTCCTCCCAGAGGCAGCTTCACCGTGAAGCGGCTGCCCTCCCCCAGCCGACTGCTGACCTCTATGGTCCCACCGTGGGCCTCGACCGCAGCCTTCGCGATGGCGAGGCCTATTCCGCGTCCCCCGGTCGCACGGGCGCGCGCCGCGTCCGCCCGGTAGAAACGGTCGAAGACATGGGGAAGGTCCGCCGCGTCGATGCCGGTCCCGGCGTCCTCGACCTCGACGACGGCGCTGCCGTCCCGGGAGCGAAGCCTAACCTCCACCCGTCCCCCGGGCTCCGAATAGCGCAGCGCGTTCGAGAGCAGGTTGTCGATCACGCTGCGGAAGCGTTCCGAATCGACGTTGGCCTGGACGCTCCCCTCGAGACTGCGGCAAAGCGTCACCCCGGACCGGGCGAAAAGCGGCTCCGAGGCATCCAGGACCGTGTTCAGAAAGGCGGCCAGGTCCGTGTCCCGAAGGCGGACGGACAGGATCTCTCCCTCGAGCCGCGTCAGCGATTCCACCTCTCCGATCAGGTCGCTCAGACGCTCGATCTCCGCCGCGCAGAGCGCAAGCCGCTCCGGGGTGGCCTCCCAGACGCCATCCGCCACGGCCTCCACCTGGGAGCGCACCACCGTAAGGGGCGTCTTGAGCTCATGGGCGATGTCCGTCATCAGGCGTTTGCGCAGCCGTTCCTGTCCCGCCAGGGAACGCCCCAGCTCCTCCACCCCGCGGGACAGCATGTCCATCTCGCGGATCCCGCTGGGAGGCTCCGGCTCCAGTTCGTACTCCCCACGGCTGATGCGCCGTGCCCGCTCCGCGGCCCGAATCACGGGCCGGCTCAGGCCTCCGGCGACGACGTAGCCCAACCCGCAGGCCACGACGATCATGGCCGCAGCGCCCACGAGGGCATACAGGGCCATACGGGAGACGAACTCCTGCTCCAGGCGGCTGGACGGAGGGCGTCCGTTCGCGTCCAGGGTCCCAATCCTCCGCCCCTCCAGGCTCAGGGGAATGGAGACGCGGTTTTTCCCCCGTATTCCGCATCCTCTCCCGTGCCCCATGGGCAGGACCCTGTTTCCGACGGAGTCCAGGAGGACGATGTCCGAGGCCATTCCCCCGGCGGAGGAACGCAGGACGTCCATCACCCGGCGGGGGTTCCAGCCCCCATCCTCGCGATAGAGGGCCTCCAGGGAAGCTCCCAGCTCCTCCAGGTCGGATGCCCTCCTCCGTCCCAGGTAATCCTGAAATCCCGAAAGGCTCAGGTGTCTCACCAGAGCCGGAACGATCACCCCGCTCAGGACCGCCAGCAGAACGTAGAGCAGCATCAGGTGGGCCCGCAGGGAACGCCCCCTCCTTTTCATGAGCGCTCCTCCGGCTCGGAATCGTCGATCCTGTAGCCGAAGCCGTACACGGTACGAATCCATCCATTCTCATGCCCCGGCTCGGCCAGCTTTTTCCTAAGGTTCTTGACGTAGGCGTCCACCGTGCGGTCGAACCCCTCGAAATCGTCGCCCAGGGCCGAACGGATGATGTCGTCCCGCGACCAGGTCCGGACGGGATGCGACGCCAGCGTGGAAAGCACCATGAACTCGCTGCGCGTCACGGGAACCGCAACTCCGTCCTTGCGCACCTCCACCCGCTCCGGGTCTATCTCGATGCGCCCCCCTATCGACAGGGGCGCACCGCCCCCGCTGACGCCCCTCGTCTCCCGAAGAGGACGGAGATGCGCCCGAACCCTCGCCATCAGGACCCGGGGGCTGAAGGGCTTGCTCACATAATCGTCCGCCCCGGCGTCGAGCCCCGCGACGACGTCGTCCTCGCTGCCCCTGGCCGTCAGCATGATGATGGGCACGGCCGAGCGCACGCGGATGCGCCGGCACACCTCCGTGCCGCTCAGCTTCGGCAGCATCAGATCCAGGACCACGAGGTCGGCCCCCTGCTTCTCCCATAAGGACATGGCCGCCTCGCCGTCGGCGGCCCAAAGGGTATCGTACCCCTCGCGCTCGGCATAAGCGGCGACGACCTCCGCGATCGGAGCCTCATCCTCCACGATCAAAAGTCTCAAGACGCCCTCCTCCCCCCGTGCCGTCCCTCACGGACCGCCGGCATGCGTTTCATGACGTTTCCCTTCTTTTTATAGTAGAACACAAACGAGAAGAAAATGTGATTTTCTCCAAAACGGAGGGATATCGGTCCCAAAACACGACACAATGGAGCGCATAAATCGATAGACTTTAATTGACCTTCAATGCCCCCTCCACTCCCCCGCCGCCCTCCGATGCCCTCGATGGGCGGACAGGTTTGTCGCAGGAATATTATTTACCCAATAAAACATAGTTTTGATTGAAGAAAAAGCTTCTTCGATAAAAAACGAAGTTTTGTGCCATTTTGAAGTGCGGCGTATCTTTCCGAGAAGCCCCCATCAAGAAGTGCCCATTAAAGTTTGTATGCTAAAATGCCCTTGATAATTTTAATATTTTAGGTATGGTATTAAAAACAAATCTTGTGAAGTTCCCAGGAGGGCCCGTATGTTTCCCTTGCTTTCGGCGCCGATGAACACAAAGTTAAAGGTCCTGAAATCGGGGAGCGGCCCCAGGATGTCCAAGCACCTCGAAAGTTTGGGGCTGGGGGAAGGGAGCGTCCTTACCCTCCTGCAGGAGCGGGACGGCGACGTCATCGTCAGGGTGATGGAGGGCGAAAGCTGCCTGGCCCTGGATCAGGAGGTCGCCATGAGCCTGATGGTGGCCGAGGCATGAGGTCGGGTGAGGGACGATGAGCAAGATGACGCTGGCGGATCTGGTCCCGGGGGAGTCGGGGCTGGTCGTGGGAATCGAGGGCAGGGGTATGCTCGCCCAGAGGCTGGTGGACATGGGGCTCTATCCCGGCGTCCTGGCAAAGCTCGTCCGAAGGGCGCCCCTCGGAGACCCGATCGAGGTGGATGCCGAGGGGGCGCTCGTCAACCTGCGCCGGGAGGAAGCCCGTTTCGTGAAAGTAAAAAAATCCGAAAAATGAAGAAAACTCCTGAAGGGGAAAAGTCCTGAATGGGAAAAAAGATCGTAGCCCTGGCGGGCCAGCCGAACTGCGGCAAATCGACCGTCTTCAACAGTCTGACGGGCGCAAAACAATTCGTGGCCAACTATCCCGGCGTGACCGTCGACAAGATGATGGGCTGGTACAAGCGGGACGGCGAGCCCGTGGAGGTCGTCGACCTCCCCGGCACCTATAGTCTGACGTCCTACTCGCCCGAGGAGCGCGTCTCCCGCGACGTGCTCCTGAAGGAGCCCCTGTCGGCGGTCGTCAACGTCGTGGACGCCGCCAACCTCAAGCGCAGCCTGTACCTGACGCTCCAGCTCCTGGAGATGGAGATTCCCCTCGTCCTCGACCTCAACATGATGGACGTGGCCGAGGGCCTCGACATCTCCGTGGACGTCCCGGCGCTCTCGCGGGAGCTGGGCGTCCCCGTCGTCGCGACGGCCATCACCCACGGGCGCGGGCGCGAGGATCTCTTCGGGGCGATCTCCGATATGTCCCGGTCGAACGCGCGGACGAGCGTTGCCGTGTCCGAGCTCTATCCCGACCTGCAGGACGCCCTGAAGGAGCTGGAGGCGCTGCTGGCCGATTCGTCTTCGTCCGGCGGGGCGTCCCTTCAAGGGACCTTCCCCCTTCCGTGGATCGCCGTCAAGCTGATGGAGGGCGACCCGGAGGTCGCGGCCCTGGTGCGCGAAAGGGCCGGGGACGACGGCGCGGCCCGGGACATTTTGTCCAGGGCGGAGGCCCTGAGGGAGGCGTTCGAGCGCGAGAAGGGCATGAGCGCCGACCTCTACGTCTCCGGTCAGCGCAGCCGAAGGGCCGCGGCCATCGCCAAGCGCTGCGTGTCCAGAAAGAACACGGAGAAGGTCCACGTCTCCGAGCGCATAGACCGGCTGGTCTGCAACAGGTTCTTCGGCCCCGTCTTTCTCCTTTTCGTCATCTACGGATTCTACTATCTCTCCTTTATACAGGGCTACAACCTCACCCACTACACGTGGCCCGTCCTCGCCGGGTTCCGCAGCCTCGCCGAGAGCGTCCTTCCCCAGCCCGGAATCATCGAGCTGCCCCTGCTGCGGGAGTTCGTGCTGTGGGTTGTCGACAACCTGAACGCGCTCCTCAACTACATCCCGATCTTCTTCATCCTCTTCGCGCTGATCGCCGTGCTGGAGGACAGCGGCTACATGCCGCGCATCGCGTTCGTCCTGGACCGGATACTGAGCCGTTTCGGCCTTCACGGCCAGTCCACGCTGCCGATGATCCTGGGCGGCGTCGTCCTGGGCGGTTGTTCCGTCCCGGCGGTCATGGCCACCAAGGGCATCCCGGACGAGAAGTCGAAGCTGGCGACGATTTTGACGCTTCCCATGCTCAACTGCCAGGCCAAACTTCCGCTGTACTTCCTGCTCATCGGCATCTACTTCAACGAGACGGTGCGCCTGCCCCTGCTGGGCGAGGTCAATCAACAGAGCATCGTCATCGTCTTCATCCAGACGATCAGCCTGCTCTTCGTGCTCCCCCTGGCGAAGATCCTCTCCATGACGGTGCTGAGGCACAAGGAGACGGCGCCCTTCATCATGGAGATGCCGCCTTACCATATCCCCTCCGTGCGGGGGGTTCTGGGGCGCGCGATCGAACGGATATGGCTCTACATCAGGAAGATTACGACCGTCGTCGCGGCCGTGGCCGTCGTCCTCTTCGTCCTGCTCCAGTTCCCCGGACTGACCCCGGAACGGAGGGCCCACTACGAGGCGGAGAAGGACCGGGCCGTCCGGGCCTTTCTCGGCAAGGCCGAGGGCAAGAGGCTGGGCGCGGGGCTCAGGACCGAAAAGGACGTCCTGGACCTGATCCTGTTCCAGCAGGGGTACCGGGACCTGCTCAAGTCCGGGGCGTCGGCCGAGGCCAAAAAGGCCTACGGGGCCAGGAATCCCGATTTCTTCGAGATCGTCCAGAACAAGAAGGACCCCGAGGCGAAGGAGCTCGAGAAGGAGCTCAAGAAACTTCTGGCCTTCCGGACCAATGCGCTGACGGCCATCCGCAGGGAACGCATCGACAACAGCCTTCTGGGCAAGATCGGCCGGGCCCTCGAACCGGCCTCTCGGTACGCGGGGTTCAACTGGCGCGTCAACGTCGCCGTGCTCAGCACGCTGGCGGCCAAGGAGAACAGCGTCTCCACCCTGGGCGCCCTCTACATCAAGGAACCGGGTGAGAACGAGGGCGCGGGCGGAGAGAAGAACACGGACACGCTGGAACAGCGCATGAAACGGCAGGAGGGGGACCTTACGCCCCTGCACGCCATGGCCCTGATGCTCTTCATGGTCCTCTGTCCGCCCTGCCTGCCCACGATCATGGCCATCCGGGTCCAGACCGGCTCCACGGGGTGGATGCTCTTCGCCTTCTTCGTCCCCCTGATCCTGGGGCTGCTCGCGGCCGTCCTGGTGTTCACCGGGGGCTCGGCGCTGGGGCTGAGCGGTTTCGAGGCGATGTGGATGTTCTATCTGATTCCCCTGACCCTGACGATCCTTCTGGGGTTGATTCGGACGAAGCGGACCTACAGCTGACCCTCGGAGAACGGCTCCGCCCTCGGCAGTTTTTTCATTTTCGGCAGCCTGCGGTCCGGCGCGGACCGCGTGACTGACATACAGATCAAAATGGAGGTTTTCAGGATGAACAGGTTGAAAGGATTGAACGGAAAGTTGTTGTTCTGCGTCGCCGCGGTGTTCGTCGTGGCTCTGGCCGGCGCGGCCCTGGCCCACACCCCGCTCTTCTCCTGCTGGGACAACGGCGACGGGACGCTTTCGTGCGAGGGCGGGTTCTCCGACGGATCCTCGGCCGCCAACATGCCCATCCGGGTGACCAACGAGAAGGACGAGGTCATCTTCGAGGGCAAGCTGGACGAGGGCGGAGAGCTGACCTTCAAGAAGCCGGAGGGCGTCTTCACCGTCACCTTCGACGGCGGCCCCGGCCACATGCTCTCCGTCAAGAGCAGCGAGATCAAGTAGGTGCGATGAGTACGGGGACGACCGGGGAGATCCCCTCCCAGACAAAAAAGGAGTTCTCTTATATGAAGAAGATTGTCATACTCTCTCTGCTCGTGTTGTTTGCCGCGGCTCTTCCCGCATCCGCCCATTTCCAAATGCTCTATACCCCCGAGACGATCCTGGACAAGGGGGGCGACGTCCCTTTGAAGCTTGTCTTTACGCACCCTTTTGAGGCCGGGCACACGATGGATATGGGAACCCCTCTGGAGTTCTTCGTCGTCAACAAGGAGAAGAGGACCGACCTGCTCAAAACCCTGAAGCCCATTACCTGGACCAGCCTGGAGAACAAGGGCAAGGCCTTCGAGGCCGCCTTCAAGCTCAAGGGCATGGGGGACTACGTCTTTTGCCTGGTTCCCGCTCCATACTACGAGAAGGGTGAGGATGCGTACATTCAGCAGATCACGAAGATGATCGTCAACAACGGCAGTCTTCCCACGGATTGGGACGCCGACATGGGGCTGAAGGCGGAGATCGTTCCGCTGGACAAGCCCTATGCGATCTGGGCCGGCGGGTTGTTCCGCGGCGTCGTGAAAAGCGAGGGCAAACCGGTTCCCTTCGCCGAGATCGAGGTCGAGTTCATGAACCACAAGCCCAACATGAAGGAGAACAACTTCGATAAGGCGGCTGCGGTGAAAGCCCCACATGATGCCTTCGTAACCCTGACGATCAAGGCCGACGCCAACGGGACGTTTGCCTTCGCCATGCCCAGGGCGGGCTGGTGGGGATTTGCCGCGCTGGGCGTCGGCCCCGACAAGGAGTTCGAGGGGAAGGAGCTTTCGCAGGACGCGGTGATCTGGGTCCAGGCCACCGAGATTAAGTAGACGACCAGCTCCCCGGGACTGTGAAGTCCCGGGTGCCGAGTCGGTCACTTACGTCGAAGCGAAGCCAAATGGCTTCGTCTTTGACGCTGATAGGCTGCAGCCTATTGTGAAATGGAATCATCGGGAGGTTTGTTGTTATGGGCGCACAGGAGATTGTGATCGTCCTGATTGCGGTTGCCGCCGCAGGATACCTGCTTCGCGGATGGGTCGCCTCCGCGAAGCGGGGGACCTGCGGTGGGTGTGGCTGCGGGTGCGGGGATAAGCGCCCTTCCGATAAGCGCCCTTCCACGGAGAAGGGTTAGACGCGGAGGGCGTTCTCCCGCGATGTGTCGTGACGCGTTGCGTCGGTTGTTTTTGGAGAAGGAAAGAAGGAGGAAGAGGTTCATGCGTAAGTTGTTTTCCGTAATGGTTGCAGGAGCGCTTTTTGCGGCTTTCCTCGGCGTCGCGGCCGAGGCCCACGAATTTTGGGTGAACGCGGACTACAAGGACGGCCTTCTCAAGGCCGACCTGGGCTACGGACACGAGTTTCCCAACCCCGAGGTCATCCCCGACGACCGCACCCACCTCTTCGAGCCCCTGAAGCTGGCCACGCCGGAGGGCATGACGGAGATGGCGCAGACGGGCGACAACTTCCATTACGAGGTCAAGGCGGACCTGAAGAAGGGCGATTACCTGGTGCTCGGCAACTACAAGCCCTCCTTCTGGGCCAAGGGGCCGGAGGGGTGGAAGCAGGGCGACAAGGCCAAGTACAAGGAGCTGACGAAGGCCGACGCCACCTACGCCGAGGAGGCGGTGATGTTCGCCAAGCTCGTCCTGAACGTGGACGGCGCCGACGGCAAGGACTTCATCACCAAGCCGGTGGGACAGCGCCTGGAGATGGTGCCGCAGGTGAACCCCGCGACGGTGAAGCCGGGAGAGCGTTTCCCCGTGCAGGTGCTGCTCGACGGCAAGCCCGCCAAGACGGCTGAGGTGAAGGCCGTCTATGCAGGCTTTAACGGGGGCGCGAAGGACGGCGACCCCGCCAACGAGTACAAGTGCTTCTGGGGACGCACCAACCTCAACGGTATCATCGAGATCATCCCGGTGAAGGCAGGGTATTGGAACGCCTTCGTGCAGCTGACGGTCCCCTACCCGGACAAGGCCGTCGCCGACGAGACCGTCCTGGTCTCCCGCATGACCTTCTCGATCGCGGAGTAGGCGACACGGGCGACACGCAGCACAGAAGAGGGCAGCCCGCCGTTCTGGCGGGCTGCCCTCCTGCATGGGGCCTCACAACAAAAAAACTGGGCCGCGGCATTGCCGCAGCCCAGCAAGTCGGAACTTTTTCGTTTACTTCTTCTTCCTGACCCTGACCTTGCCGGATTTCTTGGCCGGAGTCGCCTTCTGGGCGGCAGGGGTCTTACCCTGCGCATAAGCCAGCCCCTTGCCGGGGGTCGACTTGGGATCCACCGCAGCGAAGACCTTCTTCTGAGCATCGCTGCTGTTGTCGAAGACCGTGCCGTAAATCTCGTTGCCAAGCATGTCGAAGTGCTTGAGGTACGTCACCGCGAACTGCTTGCCGTCCGGCGTGTACTCGTAGCCGTACTCGGTGAAATAGAGGCTGCCCGCAACCTCCGGAGAGAGGTTGTACTTGGACATCAGCAGGTCCACCGTCTGCTGCTTGACGGAGGTGTTGGTGTAGTACTTCCGCGCGACGGCGAAGGGAACGTTGTCCTTCTTGCCGTAGTCCAGGAGGTACCACTGCATCTTGATGTGATCCGATCCCAGGTTCTTCTGCTTGGCCGCATCCCACGCCAGAGCGGGAGACGAAGCGGCCACAGCCGTTCCCAAAAGCAACGCGCAAAGGAGCCCTTTCTTCATTACAAGAACACAACCCTTCCCCACGGAAAAATAGGATAGCGCGCAACCGCATACCCCATGATTTTTGTTATTTTAGCACAGAAAACACAGAGAGGTACAGAGCCCTTCTCCGCATTTTTCACGATCCCCCGTACTGGAGGACGCAGGACGGAGACGGCTACCGCACGCTTCGCGCCCCGATCCCATAGCTGACGGGCCGCTCCTTCCCCCCCGACGGGGAGTTGTAGAGTTTGCCGTCGATCCACAGTTCCGAGGATCCGCCGCCGTCAAGGTTCAGGGCATAGGCCATGTTCATGGAGCTCAGGAGCTCCGCGGCCTCCATCAGGGTGGCGCCCGACGCGTGCAGTCCGTTGCGCCCGTCGATGACCATGAAAATCCAGTTGCCGTCGTTCGTCAGTCCCACGATGGAGCGAGGGTGTCTGAGGTTGACCAGCGAGTTCCCGAACCCCTCGGCATCCACCCGCACCTCGCCCTCGCTGAGGAGGAACGGGCCCGCTTGAACGATGTTCTCCATCTCCCCCCAGGACTCCCCGCCGCCGCCCGTCAGCTCGCTCTGAACCCGCACCGGGGTTCTCGTGCCTGCGGGGAAGATATCCCTCAGAAGGTCCGCGTTGCTCCCGTACCCGGCCAGCACCCAGGTTCCGGGCTCGAGGGGCCCGCCGCTTTCCCGGAGGCCGGCGCTTTTCCCTCCGCGCACCACGACCTCCGAGGCCGGGATGGACGTCACGCTCGGGGTCGACGCCCCGTAGTGCGGCGTGTAGAGCACCAGCGTATCGCCCTTGACGAAACGGTTCACGGCATTCAGGGAGAGGGTCCCCTGGTCCGTCGGGATGAAGCCACTCCAGGAGACCTCGCCGAAGGCGGCCTCGTTCTTCTTGTTCCAGCCCAGGCAGGTCCGGCCCTGATAGGGCGGGTTCACGAGCGAGCCCCGGATGCGGAGCGTCCCGATGGGCAGCCCGCGGTTCCGCCCCGTCACGGAGAAGAAGCCCGCATTGACGGCGGCTCGGACCCTTGCGGTACGGGCCATCTCCGACAGAGGGGCGAGGGCGGAGGAGCCGCCCGGCGCAAGGATAGGCTCCAGCCTGTAGCGGTCGGGGTCCATCGTCAGGGTGGCCCAATAGCGCGGCATGATCTCCGTATCCCGGTTCGTGACCGACGCCAGAATGCGCGCCTTGCGGCCCCGAGAGCGGATCAGATCGAACAGGCGGCGCACCCGGCCGTAGTCCTCCAGAAGCCCGCTGCGCAGGATCCATTCGTAATTCGGCTGGGAGGCCGTCATGTCGAACCCCTTGCCCTTCAGGAAGCGCTGCATCGCCTCGGCCTCCGGTTTGTCGTTGAACCCGTCCGCATAGACCCTCCATTTGGGGATGCCGGTCGAGACGCCGCTTCTGTGGATGTGCAGCGTCATCCCCGCCGCAGGGGAGAGCTTCACGTCCAGCTCGAGGCCGCCGCTCGCCCTGCGGACGGCGGACAGCAGGCTTTGCGCTTCCTTGTCCGTGATCGTGTGTTCGCCCCTGAAGGTCGGGACCCCGCTCCGAATCAGGGGAGGGTCCATGTTCACCGCCACGGCCAGGCAGCCGCGGTCGAGGGCCGACAGGGACTTCACGTCCTTGAATGGGAGCGAAAGGCCCGACAGGATCCGCGCCTCGACCTCCAGCCCCAGGGCCTGGACGCTCCATCGCAGCGCATCCCGGCGCGTCACCGGCGCGTTCAGCTTGCCGACGGGATCCGTCACCAGTCCGCTCCTCAAAATGAAGGCCGCGCCATCATTTTCCCTGGCCGAGCTCCAGTCCAGGCCGCGGGCTTCCAGAAGCTCGGAGAGGAAGACGCCTCGGGCAACGGAAGCCGCCTCAGCCCCCGGACAGAAGGACAGACAAAGCGCCAGACACAGCGCAAGCAGACGGCGCATCCAACTCACCCCCAAAACGGCGGGCGGACGGCCGCCCCACGAGATGCGCCCCCTCATGCCACACGCTCTCCCTGTTTCCACACCGACCTTATCGGCCGTGCACCCGAGGCGTAGGCGAAGACGGCGGGCGTCTCGCCGTCCAGGACAAGAAAATCGGCCATCTTGCCCGGCTCCAGGCTTCCGACGTCATGGGCCGCCCCGACCGCCCACGCGGCGTTCAGGGTCGCGCCGGTCAGGGCCTCCTCGGGGGTCAGGCCCATCCCCATGACGGCGAGACTGAGGACGAAGGGCATGGACGAACAGAAGCAGGAACCGGGGTTCAGGTCCGTGGCCAGCGCGACGGGGACCCCCTTTTCCACCATCGTCCGGGCCCGGGCAAAAGGCTTGCGCAGGCTGTAGGCCGTCGCGGGAAGCAGCACCGCCACGACCCCCGACTCCTTCATCGCCTCGATTCCGGCGTCGGACGCGGCCAGCAGATGCTCGGCCGAGACGGCGCGAAGCTCGCCGGCCAAGGCGGCGCCGCCCAGGTCATGTACCTCGTCGGCATGCACCTTGAGGTGAAGCCCATGCTCCCGCGCGCACTCCAGGACCCGGCGGCTCTGCTCCACGGAGAACACGCCCTCCTCGCAGAATATGTCGCAGAAGCGGGCGATGCCCTGCTTCGCGACGGCCGGCAGCATTTCCTCCCGCAGCAGCGCCACGTAGCCCTCCGGGTCCCCCCGGAACTCCTCCGGCACCGCATGGGCCCCCATGAAGGTGGGGATGACGGTCTGAGGCGTCTCCCTGCCCAGCCGGTCGATGATGCGGAGCATCCGCAGCTCCGTCTCGACGTCCAGACCGTAGCCGCTCTTGACCTCGATCGTCGTGGTCCCGTAGAGGAGGGTGGAGTCCAGGAGGGACCGGGAGAACGCGAACAGCGCCTCGTCCGAGGCCGAACGGACCGCCCGGACGGACGAGAGGATGCCGCCCCCCGCCTGGAGGATCTCGAGGTACGACTTTCCCTCGAGGCGCATGGAGAACTCCTCCTCGCGCAGCGCCGCAAAACAGGCGTGGGTGTGCGGGTCGACGAAGCCGGGGACCACCGCGGCCCCTTCAAAATCAAATTCCTGATCCGCAGTGCGCCCCTCCAGGCGTTCCTCGACGTCCCGCATCGCCCCGACGGCGAGGAGCCGGCCGTTCTCCACCAGAAAACAGCCGTCCTCGTAAACGGCCAGCTTTCCCTGTTCATCCCCCACCGCTGGGCGTCCGCCCATCAGGGGCGTATAAATGCGCGCATGTCTGAACAGCTTCAAGGCCACTCCGACAGCTCCTTTCCTCAAAATCATAAATCTTCCACATTATAAAACACTCGAAAATCGAAAGCGCGGGGACCTGTCCCCGCGCCCGAAAAAATTCAGAAGAAATTGTCGTGGGGCCCTTTCTGTATCCCCACCATTATATATCCGATATATCCGTCGTATCCGTTTCGCGCCTCAATCCAGGGCCCCGACCGCGGCCTCCGCGGCGTCCAGGACCTCGCCGCCGCGGGTCAGCTCGATGGCCCGATCGATCAGCGGGTACAGGAACTCGTCCTTCCCCAGAAAGGGAATCGCGGAGCGGATGCAGGCGTGCGCGGCGCCCGTTCCCTTGCCCGGCTTCAGGTCCTTCAGGCTGAACTCGAGCGCCTGGGCGCCCGTCAGGAGCTCCACGGCCACGACCTTCCGGACGTTGTCCAGGATCGTCGCGGCCTTGCGGGCGGAGTAGCCCCCCATGGAGACGTGGTCCTCCTGATTCGCCGACGTCGGGATGGAATCCACGCAGGACGGGTGGGCCAGCACCTTGTTCTCCGAGACCAGGGAGGCGGAGACGTACTGCGGGATCATGAAGCCGCTGTTCAGACCGCTGCCCTCGATCAGGAAGGGAGGCAGGCCGGAGAGCGAGGCGTCGACCATCCGGGCCTGGCGCCGCTCGGAGATGCTGCCGAACTCGGCCATGGCGATCCCGAAGAAATCCAGGGCCAGGGCCAGGGGCTCGCCGTGGAAGTTCCCCCCGCTCAGGGCCTCCCCCTCGTCGGGGAAGATCAGGGGGTTGTCCGTGACGGAGTTGATCTCCGTCTCCAGCACGCCGCGAACGTAGGCCAGCGCGTCCCGGCCCGCGCCGTGCACCTGGGGCACGCAGCGCAGCGAGTAGGCGTCCTGGACGCGGTCCTTCTTATAGCGCTCGACGATGCCGCTGCCCTCGATCAGGCGGCGCAGGTTCGAGGCCACGGCGTTCTGCCCCCTGAAGGGCCGGAGCGCATGGGTGCGGGCGTCGTAAGCGTAGGGGACGCCGTGAAGCGCCTCCATCGACAGGGCGGCGGCGACGTCCGCCGTGCGGACCAGACGTTCGGCGTCCAACAACGCAAGCGCGCCCACCGCGTTCATGACCGTGGTCCCGTTGTTGAGGGCCAGTCCCTCCTTGGCCCCGAGCGAGACCGGGGCCAGGCCCGCGTCCGACAGGGCCTCCGCGGCCGGGACGATCCTGCCCCGATACTCCGCCATCCCCTCCCCCATGAGGCCGAGAGCCAGATGGGAGAGCGGGCACAGGTCGCCCGAGGCCCCGACCGAGCCCTGACAGGGGATGAGGGGATGAATGCCCGCGTTCAGCAGCCCAACGAGGCCGGAGAGCGTCCCGAGGCTGATGCCCGAGTGCCCCCGGCTGAGCGTGTTGATCCGCAGCAGCATGATGGCGCGCGTGACGTCCACGGGGTAGGGCTCGCCGACTCCGCAGGCGTGGCTGCGCAGCAGGTTCTCCTGAAGTGCGGCGCGGTCCTCCCGCGAGATCCTCACCGAGGCCAGGTCCCCAAACCCCGTCGTGATGCCGTAGATCACCCGGTCGGACTCCGCCCAGCCCTCCACGAGGGCGGCGGCCCTCCCGACGGCCCGAACCGCGTCCTCTCCAAGGCGCACCGCATCCCCATGCCGCGCGACGCGCACGATGTCGTCCAGCTTCAGTGACAGCCCGTCCAGGGTAATGGTGCGTCCACTCAATCAATATCCCTCCTGAAAAAATCGACATGGGGGCTTCGCCCCCAATCCCCCACGCCGCTATCGTGAGACTGATCGGCCCGCAAGCGAAGCGAGCGGATGGCCGGAAGACTCCCCTCTGGGGATAGCGGCGGCCCCGGCAGGCTTCTTCCTCAAAACAGTCAAGCTGGGGTACCACCGGGGGGCTTCATGGATTAAATCGGTTTCCTTAGTATGGGGGCTTCGCCCCCACCACGGTCACGGCCTGAAAACATATCATGAATTTTAATGAAAGTTCCTTAATTCAGCAATAGCAACAATCTATCATGAAATCACGTCTCATCGGCATCGAAACGCATCGACGCATAAACGCATGGAAAAACGGGGCGAATGAAATCGAGGACGGCGGGGAGAATGCCCCTCGATCTGCTATAATGGCGTCAAAGACCGAGAACCCCTGCGGTATTCGTGATCGTGATAATGTCTTGAGCCAACGCTCGATTTCCACGAGGATGTATGTCCTTGTCGGGGATGACGACCGAACGTTGACTGAACTGAGACGAGGTAATCCTCACTTTAATGGGAACGGGTCAAGACTTTCAAGACACGGTATTCGCGGGGACTTCTTTTGCGAAAAAAGGACCGGTGGGGCCTTACACGGCCTGGCCGGTTTTTTGTTTACGGCGTTACGCAGGGGGGCGGGCATGACGGAGACGAGCGTGAAGGTGCGGGCGACCCGCTGGATGGCCGACGGCCGCTCGGCCGTCGAGGAATCCGTGCTGGAGGAGACCGTGTTGATGGAGCGGGAGTTCTCCCTGCACATCAACGGATGTGTCGCCTGCCGCCAGGCGTTTCTGCCCGGCGGCGCCCACGAGCTGGCGGTGGGCTGGCTCTGTTCCGAGGGGTATATCGAGCGGGCGGAGGACATCCTGGATATCGAGGCCGACGAGGGGACGGGCAGCGTATCCGTCCGCCTGGCGGAGCCCGTGACGCAGCGGGAGCCGGGGCAGCTGCCGCCCCTCGAGTGGGACCCTGCGACCGTGATGGAGCACTCCCGAGCGTTCCTTGCACGCTCCGAGCTCTTCCGCGAGACGGGCGGCGTCCACTCCGCCCTGATGGCCCGGGGGCCGGAGGCGCTCTGTTTCGCCGAGGACCTGGGGCGCTTCAACGCGCTGGACAAGTGCCTGGGCAGGGCGCTGCTGATGGGGACGGACCCGGGCCGATGCATGCTCTTCACCAGCGGCCGGCTGCCGCTGGGGTTCGTGCTCAAGGTTATCCGCGCGGGCATCCCCATGGTCGTCTCGCGCTCGGCGCCGACCGATGCGGCGCTCGAAGCGGCGTCGCGCTGCCGCCTGCAGGTCGTCGGGTTCGCGCGGGGCGACCGCATGACCGTGTACGGGACGGACTGTTGACAAACAAAAATGCGCGTTATAAACTTATCTCGTCATAAGCAAGCCAAGCTTGTTTTCATAAAGGAGTCCCGGTGCGGTGTCAATCTAATTGTTCACCTGATCCGGGGCTCTTTTTTTGTCCGTATTTCAGGAAGTCGTAGAAGCGGATCAGGCGGCGGATATTACTTTTCGCGAAGCTGTCGATACCGGGATCCGACAGCGGGTCGGAGTATTGAGCATAGAGCTCCACCAACACATCCTTCAAGGCTTCGAGTTCAATTTCATGTTCGTACAAATGAGCGATATGTCGCGTTTTCCTTTCAAGAGTTCCCTCTTGTTTCCATATGGCGCGCACACTTCTGTTGGGAGCTTGAACTATCTTTTCCCTGTCCTTAACAATGCTGTTGGAGACAAGATCGTTAAAATTACGGGGCGCAGCCGCTTCTACATCAGGGAATGCTCTTGTAGCCTGACTTAACAGCTTGTGCAAGGGTAAGGTGTTATTGGCTTTATACAAATGTGGAAAAACCTCCTCCAACAACTCGTCTGGGGGAATATGAGACAAATTGTCTAAAACAATATGTTGATACCAATCAGCGCTCGTTATTCCAGTCAGCCCCTTACGGGCAAACGCAGAAAGGGTTCCCACCGCGATTGCCAGGCTTTCTTCGTCAACCCGCTCGTCATCGA
>ERZ772772.236-NODE-236-length-33998-cov-3.818018_pt1 | contig 33998 bp, 34 predicted proteins | sample MGYA00511484_ERZ772772 | MGnify/ENA primary metagenome ERZ772772 (study PRJEB29015, sample SAMEA2737913) | human oral metagenome | biome: human oral; feature: human-associated habitat; material: dental | place: China | collected 2088 ... | reverse complement strand
CCCCGAATTTGTCCTGTCCGGGACCGGGGCCGAAACCGAAACCCCTTGTTCCTGAGGCCGCAAAGAGAGATCGGGCTGCGGCGCAGGGGCGGCCTGAGCGCCGAGCGAGGGCTCCGTCCATGGATCATGGACCACAAAATCGGTCGTGATGTCGATGGCCTTGCCCTGAACCGCCATCCCTGCAGGGGCGGGCGAGGGGCGGACATTTTTTCCGCTCCGGGAATTTCGCCGTACCTGCCTCAGAATGGACAGGAAGATCCACAGAAGGAAAGGCAGGACTACCCCTACGGTGACGTAGGGCAGCCAGTCCCGGTAGGGCTGAAGAGGCCGAAGCATGGAGACGGAATCGAACCAATTCAGCAGGGGCCTGAATATCTCCATCACACCTTGATGGAACGAGGACAAAAGGTAGAACGGCATCGGCGACATCTCCTTTGCTTTCTAGCGTCAGATGCGGAGCTGAAAGATCAGCGCCGCCCAGAGAATGACGTTGAACACGATCGCAAGGAACACGGCTGCGGAGAGCATGTCCTTCCCCGCCTTGATCTCGGCGCGGTAATCCCTGTCGATCAAGTCGAAGGCCCTTTCAACCGCGCTGTTGACCAGCTCGAGGGCCATCACGGCCATCCACCCCCCGATCACGGCCAGGGAATGCGGCAGCGGAAGCCGCAGGCAGAGCAGCAGGGCGCACAGAAAGAAGAACACCACGGCCTCGTACTCGAAGGCCTGCTCCTGCCTGAAAGCCTGCAGAAGACCGCTGAGGGAGTACAGGGTGGCGTTGTAAAGACGTTTCCATGGAGTGTAGCGTCTCAAAGGCCGCCTCCTGGATGATGCGCCGCCGTACCGGGAGAACTCAAAGAGGCCGCTCCCCTCCGCGCCCCGTGACGATAATGCGCCCTTCCTTCCGGGGGTCCGCCTTACCCCGGCACCCGACGGCAAGATATTCGGCAAAGGCGTCGGTGTCGAGATAGGGGGTCTCGGTACGGGAGGCGCTCCTCAGAATCCCGTACTTCTCCGCGTCGTCCCCGTTGGCCATCCATCCCGTGGTGGCCACGGTGTAGGTCCCGTCGTCCGCGACCTCCTTCCATCCGCCGTCCTTGAGGACGAGGAGGGACTTCAGACGGCTGCCCAGGGTGAGCACGCGGTCGTCCTTCATGACGGTGGGGGGCTCGGAGAGGTCGTAGACGGCTTTGAGCCCGGATACCTGAAGGAACGAGCCCTTGTGGAGGCGTTTCGTGGGGTCGTAGGCGTCCGCTTCCCCCGCGATCAGGGCCGAGGCGGAGATCTCGAGCACCCTGCGCAGCTCCTTTCCCGTCAGGGTCAGCACGAAGATCCGGTCCCCGAAGGGCAGGATGTCCGCGAGGGTCCGTTCCGAGAACTTCCCCGCGGGATAGATGATGTCCCCGCGGATCCCTCCGCTGTTGATCAGGGCCACGTCCGTGCCGGCCTTGAAGCGCATGCTGTCGGTGATGAAGTTCCCGATGGGCGCCTCCCCGGTCCGCAGGGTTTTCTCCCGGGCGTCGATCGGGCGTGCGAAGTTTCCGATCACGCGGCTGAGGGCGCGCGCCAGCTTGTCCTCGTATTCGAGGGCGACCTCCAGCACTCCGGGGTCGGGTGCCGCCCGGTCCCGAATGGGAAGCAGCTTCCACGAGGTTCTTCGGGCGTCCAGCCTGCCGTCCTTGATCCTGATGCCAAGGCGCCCCACGAATTGTCCCCATACGCCGCTCCATATGAGGACGGTCTTGCCGCCCTCCGGATCCTTGATGAAGATGGGTTTGTCGGCCTCCCTGACGGGGGACCCGCATCCCGTGATGACGTGTATTCCCGCCACCGATCCGGCCAGTGCGACGCTCTCATTCTCGTAGAGGCCGCTGAGAAGGACGATGACGTCGGCGCCCTTCCGCCTCAGATCGTCCACCATCTCCCGGGCCACGGCGCTGAAATCCGGATCGAACGAGACCCCCTCGGGCTGGTTGGTCAGCCGCATGATAGCGGGGGAGAGGAGCCCGAAAAATCCCACCTTCATGTCGCCCGCCTGCAGCACGACGTTCTTCTGCAGGGTGCCCGGCAGCTCGGGGTCCCGTGTGACGAGGTTCGAGATGACGATGGGGATGCGGGTCGCGGAAAGCGCCTCCTTCAGGTGCCCCAGGCCGTAGTCGAACTCGTGCTTGCCGAGCGAGTTGACCGCGACCCCGGCCCTCTCGAGCGCGGTCATCTCGGGCCTGCCCTTGAAATAACGCCACATCGTCCCCGCGACGGCCTCTCCGGTCGCGGCGAATATGGGGTTGACGCTCTTCCTCATGTCCGCTTTCACGATTCCCGCGGCCGCGGACAGTCCCCCCATGGCGGGAAGCGACTGCTTCGCCGATGCCTTGACGGGCAGAAGGCGGCTTTGGAGATGATTGAGCGAATAAAGGGTGACCTCCCCGTCCCGGGCGTACGCGGCGCACGTCCCCACGAGGAGACAGATCGACAGGAGAAGACTCCGGAGCAGTCGTTTTTTCATGATCGCCTCAACACTCCTTGTCCGGACAATGGACACCGCCGGGATGACGTCCGGCCGCCCGATTCGGGCCGGGGGGCGGAAGCGGCGTCCCGTATATTCTAACAGCAGTGTAGGGCTTCCCCATCCCGATTACAACCCTAATCCTCATCCCTCAAACAAAAATCGTTTGTGGGCGTCGGCTGAATGTCGGCTAGATATTGAACCGTATCTCGATCATGTCCCCGTCCCGGACCCGGTACTCCTTTCCCTCGAGCCTCAGGACGCCCTTGTCGCGGCAGGCGGCGAGCGTCGCCCCGCACGAGACGAAGTCGTCGTAGGCCACCACCTGGGCCCGGATGAATCCGCGGGCGAGGTCGGAGTGGATGGCGCCGGCCGCGTCCACCGCGGTGTCGCCGTCGTGCAGCGTCCAGGCGCGAACCTCGTCCGCGCCGCTCGTGAAGAACGACAGAAGCCCCAGCAGGCGGTACGCCTCGTGGATCAGGCGGTCCCGGCCCGGCTCGTCGATCTTCAGCTCCTTCATGAATTCCTCCTGTTCCCCCGGCTCCAGCTGCGCCAGGTCCATCTCGATGGACCCGAAGATGCGCAGGGTCAGGAGCCCCTTCTCCCCCATGGCCGCCTCCAGGGCGTCCGCGGCCGGGACGGAGCCCGTCTGCCCCTCGTCCAGGTTCAGCACCACCAGCTCCGGCTTCAGGGTCAGGAAGGCGAACCCCGACAGCGTCCTTTTCTGTTCGTCGGTCAGGGGGTACTCCCGCAGCGGCCGTTCCTCCATCAGGTGGTCCTGGAGCGCGTGCAGAAGCTCGGCCTCCGCGGCCTCCGCGGGGGTCGTCTTCTTCTTCGCCGCCTTCTCGTCCAGTCGGGAGAGCCGGTTTTCGATGACGCCCAGATCTCGGTAGATCAGCTCCATCTCCACGATTTTCCAGTCGCGCAGGGGGTCGATGGAGTTCTCCGGGTGGGGAACGTTCGGGTTCCCGAAGACCCGCACGACGTGCAGCAGCGCGTCCGACTCCGAGACGAAGGAGAGGAAGGAGTTCCCCAGCCCCGCGCCCTTGCTGGCGTCCCGGGAGAGCCCCGCCAGGTCCACGAACTCCACCGTCGCGGGCGTCGCCTTTTTGGGCGCGAAGATCTCCACCAGCCTGTCGAAGCGCCTGTCCGGCACGCTGACCAACGCCCGGTTGGGCTCGGTCTTGCCGCTGGCGTAGGGCTTGACCTCCGCCCCGGCCCGGGTGATCACGTTGAAGACGGTCGACTTGCCGCAGAGCGGTAGGCCGACGATTCCACATTTCAACAAAAGAAATCCCTCCAGATCCGAACGGAACACGCGCCGGCACCGCGGCGCCGGCAATTCGTTCCCGATTTTTTCATGACGGCATCATTTCACCCTATTATTATACGCGTAGGGGCGTCATGGACCCGTCCCGTCCTCCTCCGGACCCAGCGACCCCCTCAGGCGCCGCAGGACCAGGGCCAGGAACGCCAGGGACACCAGGCTGCCGAGGAAGGCCGCGAGGGACTGGAACCACCAGATGTGCTGCGGGGCGAACCACAGGAAGAAGAGCCGGGCCGCGGAGATGCGGAAGACGATGGAGCGCAGGATCTGGACGATCGTCCCGTAGAGCGACTGCCCGATGCCGACGAAGAACGCGCCGACGAGGATCAGAAAGACGCTGCACGGATAGGAGGGGACGGACGCCCTGATGGCCCGGACGGCCATCTCGGTCGTCTCCTGCGAGGGGCGGAAGATCCCCAGGAAGAGCCTCGGCCAGACGTAGATGATCGCGCCGATCGAGCCCATCAGGATCATGCCCAGCAGGAGCGCGGAGCGCAGGCCCGCGGTCATGCGGTCCAGGTCCCGCCTGCCGTAGTTGTAGGCGACGTAGGGGATGAGCGCCATGTAGAGGCCGAAGAGGAAGTTGAACGCCAGGTCCTCCACCCTCATGCCCAGCATCCATGCGGAGACCGCGCGGTGCCCGTAGTTCATCAGGATGCTGTTGGTCCCGCCCATCCCCATGGCCACGCTGGCCGTCGTCAGGGCTATGGGGACGCCGATCCGGAGGATGGGGCCCCACCAGGCGCAGAGCTCCGTCCTCGGGTGGAGCAGGGGCGGCACGGGGATGGCGCTGATGCGCGGCATCTTCCTCAGGAGGTAGAGCACCGAGACGACTCGCGAAAGACAGGTTGCGGAGGCCGCGCCCGATACGCCCCAGCCGAACGTGAAGATGAAGAGCGGATCGAGGAGCATGTTGACCGTGTTGGCGAGGGCGATGGCCTTGAAGGGCGTCAGGGTGTCCCCCTGGGCGCGGGCGGTGGTGTTGGCGATGTAGGTGTAGCCGATGAACGGCAGCATGAGCGGCGTCCACAGGTTGTAGAGCCAGCACAGCCGCAGCAGCTCGGGGTCCCCTCCGGCCCCGAGCGCCTTGAACAGGGCGCCCGATACCGGGGGCAGGAGCATCGGTGCGGACAGGAGGCAGACGAGATAGAGCAGGGCCAGGGCGCTGCGCGCGACGTGCCGGGCGGTATCGGGGTCATGTCGGCCCAGGTGGCGTCCCATGAGCGCGGCCGCGCCGCCGCCCACGCACTCGAGCGTGGCGAAGGCGCACAGGTTGACGGGCAGGTTGAAGGACATGGCGGCCATCGGCAGCTCGCCCAGCCAGGAGACGAAGATGGTGTCCACCAGTCCCAGCAGGCCGTTGAACAGGAAGAGTCCCACCGAGGGCACGGCCAGGACGATCAGCGCCCTCATGGGGCTGTCCTTCTCGAGGTCGGCGCGGCCGGAAAGAAGGGACGTCCAGGGGCGGGGGGAAACGGCTTCTTGAATCTTCGGCAGCTCGGTCATGCGTTCCCTCCCGAACGAGAATGTAATGCAAAGAGTCATGACGGAAAACAGGGGCGCCCATCCTCGCTCGCGGCCGGGGAAGAGGGGAGAATCGTCGAGTCCAGGCCATTATAGCGCATCCCCCGTGCTCCGGGTCCCTTGACGGAGGCTCGAAGCGATACGCTATAATACCCGGCGAGGATGGATTTCGCGCATGGTCTCGGATGGCCGGGGCCGAAGGGCGTAGGCCGTTTCGAGAGAACCGTGCGATTCTTACCAGGGGGGCGAGTTTTTGAGTTCCACGGACCAAAAGTATCTCGTGGGGGCCGAGGTCTGGACGGGCACGGGACAACGTCTGAAGAAGGGCGTCGTCGTCCTGGAGGGAGGCCGCATCGCCCAGGTCGGGGAGGATATCCCCGTTCCGGCGGGGGCCGAGGTCGCCGATCTCGGAGGGTGTCTCGTCACCCCGGGGCTGATCGATGCCCACGTCCACATGGGGACCTACAACGAGGGTTTCCCCGAGAGCATGCAGGATGCCAACGACATGGTGGAGCCCGTGCTGCCTCAGCTTCGCATTCTCGACGCCCTCTATCCCGGGGACACGTCTTTTTCCGACGCCCTTTCGGGCGGCGTGACCTGCGTGCAGTCGTTGCCGGGGAGCGGCAACGTCATCGGCGGCCAGGGCATGGTGATCAAGACGAAGCCCGACATCGTGGAGCGGATGGCGGTTCTGCCGTGCTCCGCGATGAAGGCCGCGCTGGGGGAGAACCCGGTGCGCGTCTACAATGCCAAGGGCAAGCTGCCGAACACCCGCATGGGGAACGCCTGGCTGATGCGCGACGCCCTCGTGAGGGCGCGGAACTACGGGGCGAAGCGCGATGCCGCGGCGAAGAAGGGGGAGCCCTTCGACCGCGACCTTGGGTTGGAGGCGCTTCTTTCCGTCCTGGACGGGACGATGCCGTTCCGGGTCCACTGCCACCGCCTGGACGACATCCAGACGGCGGTCCGCATCTCCGAGGAGTTCGGCCTGCGCTATACCATCGAGCACTGCACGGAGGGGCACCTCGTCGCGCCCTGGCTGGCGGAGAAGAAGGTCTTTGCCGCCGTGGGGCCGACGCTCTCGTCGAAACCCAAGATCGAGCTCCGCAACAAGTCCTGGGATACGCCCGTGACGCTTTGGAGGGCCGGTGTCCACTTCTGCATCATCACGGACCACCCGGTCATTCCCATCGAGCACCAGATCGTCTGCGCCTCCTTGGCCGTGAAGGCGGGGCTGCCCCCGGACGAGGCGCTGAGGGCGGTGACCCTGTATGCCGCCGAGCATCTGGGGCTGGAGAAGCGGATGGGGTCCATCGAGCCCGGCAAGGACGCCGACCTGGCGGTCTGGGACGGGGACCCTCTGGACGCCCGGACGCACGTCGTCAAGACCTTCATCGACGGCGCGGAGGTCTACAGCCGCTGAGGGGCTGAGCCTTTAGTGTTCGAGGAGGGGGAAAGGGCCGACTGCGACTGCGTTATAATAGGCGCAGAAGGGGCCTCGGGTGGGAGTACAGGGCTCACTGCATACGGGGAGCTTGCCCTGTGGAAATCTGGTGATGGAATGCGGAGACGCAGACGTCCCGGAAAGAAAACAGCGGCGAAACCATCTCCCCAGATTGGTACCCTCGCCGCTGCTCTCTACTGGTTGGCTCGCCTCATCCTGATGTTGTGGGATAGGTTCGCCCGCTAGGCCGGGAAGCAATAAGTACCGAATAGGGCACGGCTCCCCTTCACGCCGTCCCTATTATAACATGAGGTACATACCCAATAATCCATAATCGTAGTCCCCACAAGTTTTTTGTTTTCGTTTTCCATCCCCCCGGTCCCGGGGGGAAGATGAAAAGAGGAGAGGATAGTTTTGAGGAAGAGCATTTTGGCACTGCTGGCACTTGCGCTTGTTCTTGCCCTCGGCGGTTCCGCGTTCGCCGCCAAGGACTCGCTGGTCGTGGCCGACCAGTACGACGCAACCATGTTCGATCCCGTCCGCCACAACGATTATCCCAGTTCCCGCGCCTGTCATCAGGTCTACGACACCCTCATCTTCCTGAACGACGACGGCACCTTCCGCCCCGGCCTGGCCGAGAAGTGGGAGTTCGTCTCCGATACGGCGTACAAGATGTACCTCCGCAAGGGCGTGAAGTTCCACAACGGCGAGGATCTGAAGGCGGAGGACGTCAAGTTCTCGCTGGAACGCGCCACCACGGACCTGGGGGCCCACATCAAAACCTATTCCCAGGACCTGGACAACGTCGAGATCGTGGACGACTACACGGTCATCCTGCACCTCAAGAAGGTGAACTTCCCCTTCTTCGCCTCCCTGGCCCACAGCTGGGGCTCCATCGTCAACAAGAAGGAGGTCGAGGCCCAGGGCGAGAACTACGGCACGCCCGCCGGCACGGCGGTCGGCACCGGCCCCTTCAAGTTCGTGAGCTGGCAGAAGAGCGACCGGTACACTCTGGAGCGCTTCGACGACTACTGGGGCGACAAGGCGAAGTTCAAGACCCTCGTGGTCCGTTCCATCCCGGAACCGACGGGGCGCACGGTCGGACTCGAGACCGGCGAGGTGGACATCGCCTATCCCATGATCACCAACGACATCTCGCGCATCGAGGAGAACGAGGCTCTGGTCCTGCAGCGCAAGCCCCTGGCCTCCACCACCTATATGGGTTTCAACACGACCAAGAAGCCCTTCGACGACCCCCGCGTGCGCAACGCCTTCAGCGCGGCGCTCGACACCGTGGGCATCCAGAAGGCCGTCTTCCGCGGCGTGGGGAAGACGCCGCGCACGCTGATCCCGTCGGGGATCAAGTATTCCATCGATGCCGATCTTCCGGTGCACGCACGGGATGTCGAGGCGGCCAAAAAGCTCTTCGCGGAGGCCGGAGTCGACCCCAAGGGACTGAAGCTCGAGATCTGGACCAACGAGCGCAAGGAGCGCGTCGATATGGCGACGATCATCCAGGCTCAGCTTCAGGAGCTGGGCATCGAAGCCAAGATCAAGGTCCTGGAGTGGGGGGCTTACATCCAGGGCCTGCAGAAGAAAGAGCACGACCTGTTCCTCCTGGGCTGGGGACTCTCCGTTCCCGACCCGGACTACGCCGTGGCCGGCCTCTTGGAGACGGGTGCGGGCACGAACTATACCTTCTTCAGCGACGCGAAGCTGGATGAGCTGCTGGCCAGCGGGCGGTCCTTGCCCGACGGCCCGAACCGCGAGAAGACCTACAGGGACATGCAGCTCTACATCAACGAGAAGTGCCCGATGATCCTTCTGCATAACGACGAGTCCCTCGTCGGGGTCCAGAAGGCCGTCAAGGGGTTCACCAGCAATCCCTTCGACGTCCACACCTTCGCCACGGCCTATTTCGAGGAGTAGCGCGCGTTTGAACGTTCTTGGGACAGAGAATTTTTTGTCCCTCGAGGGGTTTGTATCGGCAGGGAGGGCTTTTCTTGCCCTCCCTGCCGACGTGTCTGAACGACCTGATTCCAATTCTAAATCACCCGTATACTTCGTTGTTTTTGCTCGCCTTGCTCGACGTACTTTTTTGTACGCCTTCGCTGCGTCTCGCAAAAGCCGCCTCGTCTACGAATGATTTAGAAATGGAATGATACGTAAAGATTGATCCTTGAGCCGTCCAGAAGGCACTGTATATGAACGGTCCGGGGACTAGCATAAAAGCGATAGACGTTGCATAAGATGGAAAGGAAGGATGTTTCGCGATGCTACGATACATCGTTCGCCGTGTCCTGTTCCTGATCCCCGTTCTGCTCGGCGTGGCCTTCTGCGTCTTCACCCTGCTCTACCTGACGCCCGGCGACCCGGCGCGCATGGTTCTGGGGGATCTGGCCACCGAGGACGCGGTTCAGGAGTTCCGCAACCGCGAGGGGCTGAACGACCCCTTTTTGGTGCAGTTCGGAAACTACATCTGGAAGGCCGTGACGAAGGGGGACATCGGCCGCTCCTACATCACTAAGCGGTCGGTCGCCCAGGAGGTCCTGGCCGCGTTTCCCGCCACCCTGAAGCTCTCGGCCCTGGCGATGGTGATCGCCATCCTGGTGGGGCTCCCCTGCGGGATACTCTCCGCGATCAAGCAATACTCGCTCTTCGACACCGTCACGATGATCTTCGCCATGATCGGCCTGTCCATGCCGGTCTTCTGGCTGGGCCTGCTGCTCATCCTGCTCTTCTCGGTGCACCTGCGCTGGCTGCCCTCCTCCGGGTTCGGCACGTTCAAGGCCATGATCCTGCCGGCCGTCTCGCTGTCGGCCCAGGCGATCTCCATGGTGACGCGCATGACGCGTTCCTCGATGCTGGAGGTCATCCGCGCCGACTACATCCGCACCGCCCGCGCCAAGGGACAGAAGGAGTCCGTCGTCATCTGGGTGCATGCGCTGCACAACGCGCTGATCCCCGTGGTCACCCTCTGCGGTCTCCAGTTCGGACACCTGCTGGCCGGGGCGATCCTGACGGAGTCCATCTTCGCCATCCCCGGCGTCGGCCGCCTCATGGTCAGCTCGATCATGCAGCGCGACTACCCCATGGTTCAGGGCGGAGTGCTCTTCATCGCGATCGTTTTCAGCATCGTGAACCTTCTGGTCGACCTGGTTTACGCCTACATCGACCCGCGCATCAAGGCGCAGTACAAGTAGGGAGGAGACATCATGACGAACGCCAATACGGATGCCCTGGACACTCCCGTGAAGGGCACGGGGCGCAGGCGGCGCGGCCCCTTCGCCGAGGTGATCTTCCGGCTGAGCAAAAGCCCTCTGGCCATGTTCGGCCTGGCGGTCATTCTGCTGCTGATCTTCTGCGCGATCTTTGCCGACGTCCTGGCCCCCTACGACTTCGCGAAGCAGGACCTGATGCACATGTTCGAGACCCCGTCCGCGGAGCACTGGTTGGGCACGGACGAGTTCGGGCGCGACATTCTGAGCCGCCTGATCTTCGGCGCCCGCGTCTCCCTGCAGGTCGGCTTCATCGCCGTGGGCATCGCCCTGGTCATCGGGGGGATGCTGGGGGCGACGGCCGGCTACTACGGCGGGTGGGTCGACAACGGGATCATGCGCGTGATGGACGTGCTGCTCTCCGTCCCCCAGACCCTGCTGGCCATCGCCATCGTGGCGGCCCTCGGGCCCAGTCTCATGAACCTGATGATCGCGGTGGGCGTCTCGGCGGTGCCGAACTACGCCCGCATTGTGCGCGGCTCGGTGCTCTCGATCCGCGGCATGGAGTTCGTCGAGGCGGCGCGGTCCGTCGGCAGCTCCGACCTGCGCATCATCATGAAGCACATCATCCCCAACAGCATGGCCCCGATCATCGTCCAGTCCACGCTGGGCGTGGCCTCGGCGATCCTGAACGCGGCGGGGCTCTCCTTCATCGGGCTGGGCATCCAGCCGCCCAACCCCGAGTGGGGCGCCATGCTCTCCGGCGGGCGGCAGTACATCCGGGACTTCCCGCACCTGACGCTCTACCCCGGGCTTGCGATCATGTTCACGATCCTCGCGCTGAACTTCCTGGGCGACGGCCTGCGCGACGCGCTGGACCCGAAGCTGAAGCGCTGACGCGGGCGGAGGGGAGGAACCAAGTCAATGGAAAGGCCGAATATGGAAAGAACCGAGAACAAGACGGATCTCCTGCTGGAGGTCCGGGACCTGACGATCCAGTACGTGACGGACAGCGGGACGGTGCACGCGGTGGAGGGTCTGAACCTCCGGCTGGGGCGCGGGGAGACCCTGGGCTTCGTCGGCGAGACGGGCGCGGGCAAGACGACCACGGCGCTCGGCATCATGCGTCTGATCCCCTCTCCGCCCGGCGTGGTGCGGTCCGGGGAGATCCTCTTCGAGGGCGAGGACCTGCTGAGGAAGAGCGAGGCGGAGATGCGCACCGTCCGCGGCGGAAAGATCGCGATGATCTTCCAGGACCCGATGACGAGCCTCAACCCCGTCATGACGGTGGACAGGCAGATCGCCGAGATGATCCGGCTGCACCGGAACGTCTCCGAGGCGGAGGCCCTGAGGCAGGCGGGGGACATGCTGGAGCTGGTGGGCATCCGGCGCGAGCGGATGCACGACTATCCGCACCAGTTCTCCGGCGGCATGAAGCAGCGCGTGGTGATCGCCATCGCCCTTGCCTGCGATCCCGGGCTTCTGATAGCGGACGAGCCGACCACGGCGCTGGACGTGACCATCCAGGCCCAGGTCCTGGAGCTGATGAAGAAGCTGAAACAGCAGTTCGGCGCCTCGATGATCCTGATCACGCACGATCTGGGTATCGTCGCGGACATCTGCGACAAGGTCGCGATCATGTACGCCGGCCGGGTGGTGGAGTACGCGGACAAGCGCGCCCTCTACAGCAACCCGCTGCATCCCTACACCATCGGGCTCTTCAAGTCCGTGCCGGACCTGGAGGAGGACGTCGAGGAGCTGTCGGTCATCCCGGGCCTGATGCCGGACCCGATGGAGCTCCCGTCGGGCTGCGCGTTCCACCCGCGCTGCTCCATGGCCGAGGAGTCGTGTTCCCGCGTGCGGCCGGAGGCGGTCGAGCTGGAGCCGGGGCATTTCGTGGCCTGTCCCGTGCGCGCGCGCATGATGGGGCCGGTGAGGTGACGATGATGACGACGGACAACAAACCCTACATCCGGGTCGAGAACCTGAAGAAGTACTTCAGCACCAAGCGGGGGATGCTTCACGCCGTGGACGACGTGAGCTTCGACATCGAGAAGGGCGAGACCCTGGGGCTGGTGGGCGAGTCCGGCTGCGGCAAGTCCACGCTGGGCCGGTGCCTGATCCGCCTTCTGGACAGCACGGCGGGCAAGGTCCTGCTCCAGGACAGGGAGGGCGGCGGCTACACCGACGTGACGAAGGTGAACGCCTCCACGATGAAGGAGCTGCGCAGGAGGGTGCAGATCGTCTTTCAGGACCCCTATTCCTGCCTGAACCCCAGGCTCTCCGTCTGGGAGCTCATCGCCGAGCCCCTGATCGTCAATAACGTCTACGGAAGCAAGGCCGAGATGCGCAAGCGCATCCGCGAGCTGATGAGCACGGTCGGCCTGGCCGAGCGGCTGGAGAACAGCTACCCGCACGAGCTGGACGGCGGGCGCCGGCAGCGGATCGGCATCGCGCGGTCCCTGGCCCTGAACCCGGAGTTCATCGTTCTGGACGAGCCGGTCTCCGCGCTCGACGTCTGCATCCAGGCCCAGATCCTGAACCTGCTGAACGAGCTTCAGCGCGAGTTCCACTACACCTACGTGTTCATCTCCCACAACCTCAGCGTGGTGAAGCACGTCTCGGACCGCATCGCGGTGATGTACCTGGGGCAGGTCGTCGAGCTCTGCGACTACAAGGAGCTCTTCACGACGGCGCTGCATCCCTATACCCAGGCGCTCCTCTCGGCCATTCCCGTGGCGCGCCTGGACGTGAAGAAGGAGCGCATCATCCTGGAGGGCGACGTCCCGAGCCCCATCGAGCCCCCGGACGCCTGCCGCTTCATGGGGCGCTGCCGGTACTGCCAGGACATCTGCCGCCGGGAGACCCCGCCCTTGCGGGAACACCTGAGCGGGCATCACGTGGCCTGTCACTTCGCGGGAGGGCTTCGGGAGGGGATGGCCGTGCCGCAGCCCACGGTCTCCCCGGACCAGCTGGCCCCGAATCCGGATCCCGACGAACTTCTGGTGGAAAAGGAGATCCTGCCCGCGCCGGAGCTGCCTCCGCGCGAGTGAGCCGTTTCGAATTGGACGATAGGTAAGGAGATTTTCTGAAATCATGTATTCGACGCTCGAACGTTTTCTGAAGTACGTAACCTACGACACCCAGTCCGTCCAGGATGCCCCCACCGTGCCCAGCACCCCCGGCCAGCTCGTCCTGGCCGAGGAGATGGGCGCGGAGCTGCGGGCTCTGGGGCTGAAGGACGTGGAGGTGACGGAGCACGCCTACGTCACGGCGACGTTGTCCGGCAACACCGCGAAGAGGGTGCCCGCCGTCGGCTTCGTCGCGCACCTGGATACGGCGACCGAGCTGACCGGCAGGAACGTCAGGCCCCGGGTGGTGAAGGACTATGACGGCGGCGACGTCGTCCTGAACGAGGCGGAGGGCGTGGTGCTCTCCCCCCGTGACTTCCCCTTCCTGGCGAACTACAGGGGGCAGGACCTCGTGGTGACGGACGGCACCACGCTGCTGGGCGCGGACAACAAGGCCGGCATGGCCGAGGTGATGGGCGCGCTGGATTACCTGGTTCACCATCCGGAGATCGAGCATGGCGACGTCAAGGTCGCCTTCACCCCCGACGAGGAGGTGGGGCACCTGGCGAAACTGCTGGACATCGGGAAGTTCGGGGCGGACTTCGCTTATACGCTCGACGGCGGCCCCATCGGCGAGGTGTGCTACGAGAACTTCAACGCGGCGAACGCGTCGGTGCGGATCAAAGGCCGGGCGGTGCACCCGGGAACGGCCAAGGGCATGATGCTGAGCGCGGTGACGATGGGGCACGAGTTCCTGTCGCTCTTCCCGCCCGCGGAGACCCCCGCGGCCACGGAGCGGTACGAGGGGTTCTACCACTGCACGCGCTTCGACGCGAGGACCGAGGCCGCCGAGCTGTACTTCATCATCCGCGACCATGACGCGAAACGGTTCGCGGAGCGCAAGGCCTTCATGGAGAGGGCCGTGAAGTGGATGCAGGACAGGTACGGCGCGGACCGGTTCGAGCTGGAGATGAAGGATCAGTATTACAACATGGCCGACAAGATGGCCGGGAGCATGCACATCGCGGAGACGGCGATGGAGGCGATGCGGGAGCTGGGCATCGAGCCGTTCATCATCCCGATGCGCGGCGGCACGGACGGTGCGGCGCTCTCCTGGCGCGGGCTCCTGACCCCCAACCTCTTCACGGGCGGCCACAACTACCACGGCCGCTTCGAGTTCATCCCGGTGCAGGCGATGGAGAAGGCCACCGCGATGGTGCTGAAGATCCTGGAGCTGTACGTGAGAAAAAGCGCGTGATCCCGCCGGACGAAAAGTGGTACAATGTTCGAGTGAGCAGCTCGGGTAGCCGCCGCGGTTTTCGGGCCGCGGAGGAAAGTCCGGGCTCCGCAGGGCAGGATGCCGGGTAACGCCCGGTCGGCGCGAGCCGAAGGAAAGTGCCACAGAAAACAGACCGCCCCTCGCCGGGGTAAGGGTGAAAAGGCGGGGTAAGAGCCTGCCGGATACGGCGTAAGCCGTGTGCCTGGCAAACCCCATCCGGAGCAAGACCGAATAGGGGGGGATGAGGCGGCCCGCCGACCCCCGGGTACGGTCGCTCGAGGGCCTCCGCGAGGAGTCTCCCAGATAAATGGTTACCGTATACAGAACCCGGCTTATGAGCTGCTCGCTATTTTCGATTCACAGTATTGCAGGCCCTTCGCGGACAAGAGCGCGGAGGGCTTGTGTCTATATGGCCGCGAGGCTTCGTCGGCATATCGAGGGGGGCTTCGTCCTTTGGATAAGACGGATTTTTATGATTGGCAGCTGGAGGCCTTCGACCGAATAGAGGGGCGCAGCGCCGTGCTCTCGGCCCCGACGGGGTCGGGAAAGACCCTGGTGGCCTACCTCTGGGCGGGGCTTCTGGACCGGGAGGGGCAGGTGTGCTGGCCGGACGCACGACGGGTCGTCTTCACCGCCCCCATCAAGGCCCTGAGCAACGAGCGCTATATGGACCTGCGGCGGATGGGGCTGGACGTGGGGATCGAGACGGGCGACTTCAAACGGAACGAGGGGGCCCGCATCATCTGCTGCACGCAGGAGATCTACACCATGAAGTATGCGGACCAGCCCGACCAGAAGCTCATCGTGGACGAGTTCCATTACATCTTCAGCGACCCCGACCGCGCGCGGACCTACATCGATGGAATACGCGCCACGCACCCCGAGACGCCCATCCTGGTGATGTCCGCCACGCTCGGCGGAGTCCGGTCCGTGGGGCGCTACCTCTCGGAGATCTGCTCCCGCGACTTCGTCATCCACGAGAGCAAAAAGAGGACGACCCGCCTCATCTTCACCCCCGAAAACCCCATGACGGTGGGCGGCGTCCACGATGCCCTGATCTTTCTGTTCTCCCAGAAGGGGGCGTCCGACCTGGCCTTCGCGGTTGCGCGGACGCGCCCGCACCTTCCCCGGGAGGCGCGGGAAAGGCTGAACGAGCTGGCCGGGATCCTGGAGGTCCCGAAGATCGCTCCCCCTCTGCTGAGCGGGGTGGGGATCTATCATGGGGGCATGTTCCCCAAGGAGAAGCTCCTGGTGGAGTCGGCGTTCCGCGAGCGCATCCTGGATGTCGTCTGCGGGACGAACGCCCTGGCCCTGGGGGTCAACCTGCCCGCTCAGTACGTCGTCTTCGCCCAGCTGGTGCAGTACCATCACGACGAGCCCATATCGAAGAACGAATTTCTCCAGATGGCGGGCCGCGCGGGGCGCAAGGGGCTGTTCGACCCCGGGTTCGTGACCTGGCTCAAGGCGTCGCCCTTCGAGCGGAGGGGGTTCGACACCGGGAAGGTGTTCCGGGACCTGGTGGACTCCCCCTCCGAGCCGGCGGTGGTGACGCTTCATCCCTCCTATGGACGCCTGCTGCGCCGTCAGGCCCTGCCGGAGGTGGAGGCGGAGTACATCGCCGAGTACTCGCTGCCGACGGCGGACGCCCATATCGTCCTGGAGATGCTCCGGGCGGGGATGCGCAAGATCGACCGGGTGGTGCGCAAAATGGTGCACGGGACGGACCGCGCGCGTTTCCGCACGATCCTCGCGGAGATATGGTACGACGAGATGGACATCGACGAGAACCTGGAGATGGCCCTGCTGTTCTTCGAGGAGGCGACGCCGAGCGCGCTGATGGCCGCGCAGATGGTCCTGCCCTTCGAGCGCAACTACCTCCAGGCCCTGCTGAAGGTCAAGCGCTTCGCCAACCGCCTGCCCAAGGGGCGCCGCTTCCGCGGGCTCGACGACCTGAACCGGACGGTGGACGAGATCGACCCCACGATCTACGGGTTCGAGGAAAAGATCGGCGAGATCGAGACCAGCCGCTGACGCTTGAGGAACCGAGTTGAGGGACCGAGTGAAGAAAGGGCCGGAGCCGGAGGAGCTCCGGCCCTTTGAAGTTTCCTCCACGGGCGGACTGCGGGGAATGCCGCCCTCCCATCAGCCCGTCAGGGGCGTCGGTATGGGCCCTTACGGGGCCTGTGCGAACCTCCCGGCCGGCGGTTCCGATTCCCGTCATTGGGCGTTTATCTCCCTCTCAGGCGCGTCAGGCGCGAGGCCAGGTTCTCCGCCCCTCGAAGGAGGCGGACGAGAGGGCTCTCCCGGAAGGCGATGGCCCGGACGGGACACATCTCGTGGCAGCAGTAGCAGCGGATGCATCTCCGATAGTTGAAGCGCAGGGTCCGGTCGGCATGTTTCAGGGCCCCCGCGGCGCAAACGGCCTCGCATCGCCCGCAGCCGATGCAGAGCGAGGGGACGTGGACCGGTCGGGAGGTCAGGGCCCGTTCCCAGAGGCGGGCGAAGGGGAGCCGGGGCAGGAGCCTCAGGCTGCGCGGGGCGGGGATGTCGGTTCCCGGGAAGGTGTGGGACGAGGGGAAATCCCCGGCGAGCGTGCTCCCGTTCGGGCCGCACTGCGGGAGCCCCCTTTTTTTCGCGGCCAGCCACAGGGGAAAGTCCTCCAGGCTGGCTCCCATCATCCTGCACAGCTGAAAATCCAGGGCCAAAGCGTCCTCGGCCGCGGCGACGATGCCGTAAGGGAAGGGCCGGCCGCTTGTCGGTCCCGCGCCGTCCATGCCGACGATCCCGTCCAGAATCGTCAGGGCCGGTGCGATCCCGGCCCAGAGGTCCAGAAGGAGTCCGGCGAATCGCTCGCGGCTCAGCCCCACGTCGTAGTGCCAGGAGGCCTTGCGCCGGCCGACGATGCAGCCGAAAAGGTTTTTGACGCCCAGGGTCAGGAGCATCTGCCCGTGCGTCTTCATCTTTGGAAGGTTGATGACGGTGTCGGCCTCGAGGACTAGGCGGGAGACCTCGATTCTGCGGAAGAGGGCGTCCGAGGCGGGCGGAAGGGGGACGGGGTCCGTGAGCTCGACGCAGGGGATCCCCAGCTCCCGGGCCACATCCATGAATCCCGCCCTCTCGGCCGCGGGGACGAAGGCGTCGATCCCCGGGCTGTCCGCGATGAAAGGCCGGCCCCCGGCTGAGAGGACCTGCCGGGCCACGGCCCGCACGATCTCGGGGTCCGTTGTGACGCGCCGCTCGGGCGGGTGTCCCGCCACCAGGTTGACCTTGAGCAGGACGCGGCTTCCGGGCCGGACAAACCGGCCGATGCCCCCGAAGTGCCCGAAGACGGCCCGAATGGCCGAGTCGACCCCGGCCGCGTCGTAGCCGCTGCGGCCGAGAAGCAGCAAGTCGCCCGAACGGGGCATCACTGCCGGGCCGCTTCTCAGGCCCCGTCTCGATCCCGGGTGCCCGACTCCCGTTCGGATTGCCGATCGAGCCGGGTGTTCCGGAAGTAGAGGGCCGTCTCGGTCCCCACGAGGATGAAATTGATGGCGTAGGGGATGAGCAGGAAACCCTGAAAGCCGTCCACCAGGTACACCTTCGCGATTCCGGCCGTGTATCCCAGCAGGATCACCGTGAGGAACCCAAGGCTCTTGCCCCTGGCCGTGCGCGCCCTCCAGGACTTGAGGATCGACAACGGCCAGGCGGCCCCAAAGCAGATCAGCATCAGCGTCTCCAGCAGATGAACCCAGTTCAAGACGGACATGCCCCTTTCGCAGAAAGATAAGGAATGGATACGGGGGTTCTTCACGCGTTTTTCATCATAGCACATCGCCCCCGCGCGAAAACGGGGGAACTGATATGTTTTTTTGTCGATATTCGGGGTTTCTGCGTTAAACTGTGAAGGACGGCGGATACGTTCCGGCGTAATCCCAACTGTGAAAGCGGAGGCCCTTTCGTGCACGCATTCGATTATTCTTTTGACCTCGAGGGGTACATCACGAAAGAACGTTTTGCACGGCTGAAGGAGTTTGCCTCGGACAAGGAGACCCCTTTCGTGGTGCTCTCGCGGGACGTCGTGGGCAGAAAATATGACGGGCTTCGAAGGTCCATGCCCTACGCGGACATCTACTATGCGATCAAGGCCAACCCCGACGCGGCGATCCTCGAACTGCTGATCGAAAAGGGGAGCTGCTTCGACATCGCATCCGTCTACGAACTGGATTGGATGCTGAAACTGGGGGCCTCTCCGGAGCGCCTGAGCTACGGCAACACCATCAAAAAAGCCCGGGATATCCGCTACGCCTACGACAGGGGCGTTCGCCTCTTCGCCTCCGACTCCGAGGGGGATGTCCGCAAGCTGGCCGAAAACGCGCCCGGAAGCAGCGTCTTTTTCCGCATCCTTGCGGACGGCAGTGGGGCGGACTGGCCCCTGTCCCGCAAGTTCGGGGCCCAGCCCGAGGTGGTCTTCGACGCGATCCTGCTGGCGAGGGAACTCGGGCTGAGGCCGAGGGGCGTCTCCTTCCACGTGGGGTCCCAGCAGAAGGACGTGACCCAGTGGCGTGTGGCGATCAAAACCTGCCGGGCGCTCTTCGACGCCGCGGCCCAACGGGGGATCGAGCTGGACCTGATCAACATGGGCGGGGGGCTGCCGGCGCATTATTTTCATCCGATCGAGGAGACCTACGTCTATGCGGCCGAGATCACGGACTACCTTCGGGAGTTCTTCGGCAACGATTTCCCCAGGATCATCGTCGAGCCGGGGCGCTATATGGCGGGCGACGCCGGGGTGCTCGTGGCGGAGGTCGTCATGGTCTCCTGCAAGGAGCGGGAGGGCGGGGTCCCCTGGCTTTACCTGGATGTCGGCAAGTTCGGCGGCCTTATCGAGACGATCGACGAGAGCCTGCGCTATCCGGTCTACTCCGAGCGCACGGGGGAGAGCCGCGACTACATCCTGGCGGGGCCGACCTGCGACAGCATGGACGTGCTCTACGAGAAAAACCTCGTTCGGCTTCCCGCCGACGTGCGCGAGGGCGACAGGCTCTATCTCTTCACGACGGGAGCCTATACGCAGACCTACAGTGCGGTGTTCTTCAACGGTTTCCCGCCCTTGAAGTCCTACGTTCTCGATTGACGGAAAGAGGGGCGGCGTTCCACGGGGGGCCGAGCGGACGCCGGGCTAGAAGTAAAAGCCCATCCAGCGCACCAGCCAGGGGTACATCTTTCTGATGGAGGCGGGGTTGACGCTGTACACGATGAAGGCGCCCATAGCCATGGCGAAGGGGAGTACGGACAGGAAGAACCCCCGGTAGCGGTCGGCCTTCGCCATTCGGGAGAGCGCGAACTCGCAGCAGAAGAGGCCGGTGAGGTAATATTGAATCCGGCCGGTGGTCATGCCGCGGGTGTAGGCCCTGCAGTGGAGCACGCACCAGGCCGACCAGCCCGTCAGGAGCCAGGTCAGGGCCAGGGAGAGGATGATCTGGAAGAGCAGGGACAGGGGAGCCCCGAGGAAGCCCATTCCTCCGCTCCCGCCGTGGAGTTCCTCCAGTGCGTCGCAGAGGGGATGGAGGGACGGCATGATGTAGCGCGGGAACACATATGAGGCGATCCAGGTGATTAAGATGAGCCAGCCGGCGAATTCGAGATAGTTCAGCATAACGTATCCTCCCTCAGAAAACAGGTTGTCCTGTTTGAGATCCCCATCGGGGCCGCGGTTCCGGCGCGGTGGGGGCGAAACATCGCAGGAAAGGAGGTGAGACGCCATGGATATATCAGGAGACGTCGCAAGGTACTCCATGGAAATGGCCGCCGCGCGGGTGAGCTCCGCGGTGCAGGTGTCGGTGCTGAGGAACGTCATGGACCTTCAGCAGGCGACGATGACCCAGCTTCTGCAGTCGATGGGTATGGGCAGGGCGCTGGATCTTCAGGCGTGATTCGGCTCCGGATCCGAGCGAGCCGATTGGGGACGGGAGGGAGCGGTACTGCCGCTTCCCCCGTCCGCGGCTCAGGCGTCCTCCACCAGCGGCTTGCTGTAGGCGTACTCCGCATCCCATGGAAAGAGGATCCATGTGTCCTGGGAGACCTCCGTGATGAAGGTGTCCACGAAGGGACGCCCCTCGGGCTTTGCGTAGACCGTGGCGAAGCAGGCGTTGGGAAGGAGGGCGCGCACGACCTGTGCCGTTTTGCCCGTGTCCACGAGGTCGTCGACGATGAGCCAGTTCCTGCCCCCGTCCTCGGTGGTGATTCCCTTCAGGATGTTGGGCCTGCCCTGGGTCCTGAGAGTGTAGCTCGAGATGCAGACGGTATCGACCAGCCTGATGCCCAGCTCCCGTGCGACGATCGCCGTTGGGACCAGTCCCCCCCGGGCGATCCCCACGATGCGCTCCCATCTTCCCATCCCGTGGAGCCTTTCCGCCAGGGACTTGCAGTCCTGATGGATCTTCTCCCATGAGATGGAATACGTCTTGCAGTAGCGGTCCTCGGACCCCATAGCGATCCCTCCGTCGTCTTCCTTGTCCTACCTTATTATATCGTCCCGCCGACGGCTTCGGGCTGTGCCCTTTGCAAGAATCACGGCATGAGAAGCCCCGTTCGTCTCCTCCTGTTTCTCGCGCCCTCCGAAGCAGAGGTTTGTCCTTTGTTTCCGATTACGGTAGAATACACGGACGGAGGAAACGAGGCCGCAGGGTCGCGGCGGCGCAGGCGGAGCGAAGGAGGGGCTCAGGCCCGAAGCGCGCTCCCGGGGAGACATAAAAAACAAACGGAATCCCGAAGGATTCCGCACCGATTCTCTTTTGTCCCGTCCCCGCAGATCAGGCTGCCGAGGCTGCCCTTTTGACGAAGCCGGACTTGAGGCACTTCGTGCACACGCGGACCTTGAAGGTGGAGCCGTCGCCCGCATCGATCCGGACGCTCTGAAGATTGACCAGCCAACGACGACGCGTGTGCCGGTTGGAATGGCTGACCGCGTTCCCCGTCACGGGGCCGCGTCCGCAGCACTGACAGACCTTTGCCATTGTAGTTTCCCTCCATTTTTTCTTCGACTCGAACGGGGATGGGCCCCTTGCCCTCTCCCCGCCGAGAGATCGCTTCACATTTTTGCCTCAGGATTTTATCATATTTTTTCCAAAAGGAAAAATATCCGGGGGCTGGACTTGAGGAATCCGAACGAGGAGGAGTTCGATGGGTTGGAGCCTGTATCCGCGCGGCGGAGATAAGGGATGCGGGACGGCATGCAGGGGTATGGACCGGAAGGCTGGGAGGGGAAGGACCGATGTCGTTTGGCGATAATCTGGAGCGGTTGGATGAGATCCTGAGGCGTCTCGAGTCCGAGCCGATGCCTCTGGACGAGGCGCTCGAGGTCTTCGAGCGCGGGGTCTCCCTGGTTCGGGAGAGCCAAGGGATTCTGGAGCGGGCGGAGCAGAGGGTGACGCTCCTGACCCGGGCCGGCGAGGAGCCCTTCGAGGGGGCCGCCGGAGGTGAGGATGAAAAAGTTGAAAACTAAAAATTGAAAATTTGACTCTTGGGGCATTTTTTGTTCGTCTTGTGCTATTCTGTAACAGATGCTGCGGTTTTGTGAGCGCGTGGGTTCGGGTAGATATCTTTGTGCGTCGTTGCATGGTTTTCAAGCTTTATCCGCTTCCCTTGCCAATAAAAAATGTGTGGAGGTGTCTGGTATGTCGGTTACGAGAAGGACGGCTACGAATGTACTGCTGGATACGGCACTGAAGAATTTCTATGGTGCTGCGGAGGAGATGGGGCTCGACGACAAGCTCATCTCGATCCTGAGCAACTCCGAGCGCAGGCTCGAGGTCTCCGTGCCCGTGGAGATGGACGACGGCTCCGTCCAGGTTTTCAAGGGCTACAGGGTGCAGCATTCCACCGCCCTCGGCCCGGCCAAGGGCGGCATTCGCTTCCATCCCGACGTGGACGTGGACGAGTGCGAGGCTCTGGCCATGCTCATGACCTGGAAGTGTTCGCTGGCCGGCATCCCCTATGGCGGCGGCAAGGGCGGGGTCTGCTGCGATCCCCTGGTCCTCTCCAAGAAGGAGAAGGAGCGCGTGTCCCGCACCTTTGCGGCCCGCATCGCGCCGATCATCGGGACCTGGCAGGATGTGCCCGCACCGGACCTCAACACGGGAGGCCAGGAGATGGTGTGGTTCAGCGACACCCTCACCAAGATGCGTGGCCAGCTGGAGCCGGGCGTGTTTACGGGCAAGCCGATCCCGTACTGGGGCTCCAGGGGGCGCAACGAGGCCACGGGCCGCGGCGTCGCCACCTGCGGCCTCGAGCTGATGAAGGTCCTGGGCAAGAACCCGGAGGGCATTCGGGCGGCCATCCAGGGGTTCGGCAACGTCGGCAGCTACACGGCGAAGACGCTGGCGGAGGCCGGGGTCAAGGTCGTCGCCATCAGCGATATCACGGGGTCCTATTACTCCCCGAAGGGCATCGACCTGAAGAAGGCCTTCGAGCAGATCTCCTCGCACCCCAAGAAATTGCTGGAGGGGTTCACCTGCGACGGCTGCGAGAAGCTGGGGGTCTCGGACGTCCTGTTCGTGGACTGCGACTTCCTGTTCCCCTGCGCGCTCGACGGCGTCCTGAACGACAAGACGGCGGACAAGGTGAAGGCCAAGTACCTCGTCGAGGGCGCCAACGGCCCCGTCACCCCCGAGGGGGACAAGATCCTCTCGGACAAGGGCGTCACGCTCGTCCCCGACTTCCTGGCCAACTCGGGCGGGGTCATCGGCTCCTACTTCGAGTGGGCGCAGAACCTCCAGGGCTTCTTCTGGACGGAGGAGGAGTACAACAACCGCCTGATCCACATTATGAAGGGCAACTTCAAGCTCGTCTGGGACTACGCCCAGGCCAAGAACGTCAAGATGCGCCGCGCCGCTTTCATGGCTGCCATCCAGCGCGTCGCCGACGTCGAGGCGCTGCGCGGCATCTTCCTGTAGGGTGGCTCTCCCTGCTTTGAGGAGGCAGCTTTCGTGAAGGACAGGGTGCTTTCAGCAATCGAAGGGCTTCGCGGCGAGATGGTCGAGGCCCTGAGCCGAATCTGCCGCATTCCCGCCGTCTCCCCCCATAACGGGGGGACGGGGGAGGAGGAGAAGGCCAGGGAGATCGAGCGTCTCGTCGCGGAGTTGGGGCTGGGCGCCGTTACATGGCAGAGGGTCGAGGACGAAAGGTCCGCGACGGGGAACCGGCCTTCTCTGTTTCTGGAGTTGCCGGGAAAGCAGCGGCGTCGGCTCTGCATCCTGACTCATGTCGATATCGTCCCCGAGGGGGATCGGTCGCTCTGGACGATCGACCCCTATCGGCCCGTCGTCAAGGGCTCCCGTCTCTATGGACGCGGGGTCAGCGACAATGGGATGACCCTTATCGCCTCGCTCTACGCGCTCAAGGCGCTCGTCGCATCCGGCGCCAAGCCGGAGTTCTCCGTGTGCCTCGTCTTTGCCGCGGACGAGGAGATGGGGAGCGGTTTCGGCCTGAAGCCCCTGCTGGAACGGGGGCTTTTCCGCCCGGACGACCTGGTGATCGCTCCGGACGGCGGCAACGACGCGGGGGATTTCGTCGAGATATCCGAGAAGGCCAGCCTCAAGCTCGCCTTTACCGTAACGGGCCGCCAGGCTCATGCCAGCTTGCCCAATACGGGGCTGAACGCCTGCCGTGCGGCCAACATCCTGGCCGTGGAGGTGGACGAGGCCCTGCACAAGGCGTTCCCGGACGAGGACCCGCTTTTCGATCCTCCCGTCTCGACCTTCGAGCCGACCCGCCGCTTCGCCAACGTCCCCAACACGAACACGGTCCCCGGCAAGGAGCGGTTCGAGTTCGACTGCCGCGTCCTTCCCTCCGTCTCCCTGGACGAGGTGCTGGGGGTCGTGGAACGGGTGCGGAAGGACGTGGCGGACCGGACCGGCGCCGCGATCGATCTCGATGTCGGCCGAAGCGATGCGGCCGTCCCCACCTCTCCCGACAGCGACATCGTCCGCCTGCTCTGCGGCGCCGTTCGGGAGGTGCTCGGGGTGGAGCCGAGGACCGGGGGGATCGGAGGGGGCACGTTTGCGGCGTTCTTCCGCAGGAAGGGCATTCCTGCGGTCGTCTGGCAGCAGGAATGTGCCGGCGTGGCCCATCAGCCCGACGAGTACACGGAGATCGACTACCTCGTCAACAACGCAAAGGTCTTCGCCTTGATGATGCTGGGCGGGCTTTGATCCGAAAATCTTCTGTATTTTTGCCGAAAGTGGCGTGCCGGAGAGGGAGAAGAGGTTTTCTCCCTCCCCGGCATCTTGTTTTCCAGGGGGCGCTTTGGCTTTCCCGGTATGGTACGGAAAAATCTCGTCTGCTCTGGTAAAAAAACGTTTCAGGCGCTACAATTTTCATCATGGGGCCATCGTGTACTTCCCCTCCGGAGGAGAGGTCCGGGGGGAGGCGTAGGCCCGACCGAAGCCCCATGGGGGTTCATATCGAGATGGGGCGGAAACGCCGATGAAAATAGGGCGCTGGTCTCGCCGGCGGCGAGGGGCGACTGATGTTTCGGCCTCCCGAGGAGGTTTGACGATGTTCGGAACGGATATAGGAATCGATTTGGGCACGGCGACGATCCTGATCTTCGAGAAGAGGCGCGGGGTCGTGCTGAGGGAGCCCTCGGTCGTGGCCGTCGATCAGGATACCGGCAACATCCTGGCCGTGGGATACGAGGCCAAGAACATGGTGGGACGCACGCCGGGCAGTATTGTCTCCGTCCGCCCGCTCAGGGACGGCGTCATCGCGAATTACTCGATGACCGAGGCGATGCTCCAGCACTTCATGCGGCGCGTCACGCGCGGCTGGCAGCGTTTCTTCAGGAACAGGGCGATGATCTGCGTCCCGTCCGGCGCTACGGACGTGGAGCGCAGGGCCGTCCTCGAGGCGGCGCTGGAGGTCGGGGCCAAGGAGGCCTACCTCATCGAGGAGCCCATGGCCGCGGCCATCGGGGCCAACCTCAATGTCGAGGAGGCCCGGGGCAAGATGGTCGTCGACGTCGGCGGCGGAACGGCGGATATCGCGGTGATCTCCCTTGGGGGGGTCGTCGTGTCCAAGTCGCTCCGGATCGGGGGGGACAAGTTCGACGAGGGGATCATGCGTTACCTCCGGCGCCAGTACAACCTCGCGATCGGCGAACAGACGGCCGAGAACCTCAAGATCATGATCGGCACCTGCACCCCGCTGGACGAGGAACAGCGCATGGTCATCAAGGGCCGGGACCTCGTTCAGGGACTGCCGCGGCAGATAGAGGTCTCCAGCTCGGCCGTCAACATGGCGATAGGGGAGATGGTTCAGACCCTGGTCGATGGAGTGCGCAACGTCCTGGAGCTAACGCCGCCGGAGCTTTCGGCCGATATCATAGACAGGGGCATTGTCCTCACCGGGGGAGGCTCCCTGCTGAGGGGGCTGCCCGAGCTGATCTCGCAGCAGACGGGGATCAACTGCTTTACGGCGGAGAACCCGATGGAGTGCGTGGCCCTGGGCACGGGCAGAGCGCTGGCGGCCATCGACAAGCTGACGGGGGCGGGACGCAACAGCGTCCTGGTGAACGTCAAAAAGGGACGCAGGCGTCGCTGACCTCCCCCGGCCCCTTTGAAATTCAAGGGGGACTTAGGAGGAGGCCGGCTGAGGAAAGCGGTTTGGCTCCACCTTTTCGAAGGGGCGTGATTTTTTGCACAGAGGGCTTTATGCGGCATGCTCCGCGATGCTGGTTCAGGAGACGCACCTGGACGTCGTGACGAACAACCTGGCGAACGCGGACACGCTCGGCTTCCGTCGCCGCATCCCCGTCAACGAGGAGTTCAGCGCGCATCTGGACCGCCTCGAAAAGGTATCGGAGGACGACGAGCGGAAGATCGTGACCGTCCCCCCGTTCACGATGAACTGGAAGGGGAAGCGGACGATCGGGACCCTGGCCCTGGCGAACGTCTTTTCGGAGAGCGCCATGGACACGACGCCGGGCGTCGTCCGCGTGACGGACAATCCGCTGGATCTTCTTATCGACGGGCCGGGCTTCTTTGCCGTCCAGGACGGGGCGGGGAACACCTTCTATACGCGCCAGGGCAGCTTCGCCCTGAGCGACGACGGCGTCATCGTCACCCAGGATGGAATGGCCCTCCAGGGCGACGGCGGGGACATCGAGGTGGGGACGGCCACCCGCCTGACCGTCAACCCCGGCGGCCAGGTCTACGCGGATGGGGCGCTCGTGGGGACGATCCCGCTCTATACCTTCGAGCGGCCGACCTATCTGAAGCAGGTGGGCCGGAACCTCCTGGCGCCCAACGGCGCTTCGGGGCCGGCAGCCGAGGTCGAGGACGTCCGGCTTGTCGGGGGGGCGCTCGAACGGTCCAACGTCAGCGTCGTCGAGGAGATGGTCCGCATGATCGAGGCCCAGCGGGCGTATGAGGGCGCCTCGAAGGCCCTGATGGCGCACGACGAGCAGACGGGCAAGTTGATTACGGCCTACGGCAGGGGCTAAATTCCCTTTCGCGTTAGGGGGAGGACTTATCGCATGTTGAGATCTCTTTGGTCCAGCGCTTCGGGCATGATCGCCCAGCAGACTCATCTCGATGTCGTCTCGCACAACCTCGCGAACGTCAATACCCAGGGGTACAAGAAGCGGAGAGCCGACTTCGAGGACCTGCTCTATCAGGTCAACCGGGAGCCCGGGACGCCGGTCGAGCCGAACTCCATGGTGCCTACGGGCGTGCAGGTGGGCCTGGGCACCCGGGTCATCGCGACCCCCAGCTTCATGACCCAGGGGAACTTCCAGATCACGGAGAACCCTCTGGACTGGGCGATCGCCGGCAAGACGATGGCGGGGGAGAACGCCTATTTCCAGGTGACGCAGACGGACGGGACGATCGCCTACACCCGCGCCGGGGCATGGGATGTGGATGCGGACGGGCAGATCGTAAACCACGACGGCCTGCTGCTCGAGCCCGCGATGATCATCCCCCGGGAGGCCACGTCCATCCAGCTGAGCCGGGACGGCGTCGTATCCGTCAAGATGCCCGGGCAGACGGAGCTTCAGGAGGTCGGGCAGCTGGAGCTGGCGCGCTTCATCAATCCGGCGGGCCTCCGGGCCGAGGGGGACAGGCTGTTCGTGGAGACGGAGGCCAGCGGCCCCCCCATCCTGGCGCAGCCCGGCACGGACGGGATGCCCGAGGTGCGGCAGGGCGTCCTGGAGATGTCCAACGTCCAGGTCGTCGAGGAGATGGTGGAGATGATCGTGGCCCAACGGGCGTACGAGGCCAACTCCAAGGGCGTCCAGACGGCGGACGACCTGCTGAGGATCGCCAACGGCCTGAAGCGTTAGGGCGATGAGACCCTTGGATTGTGTGCGGCGGAGGATACTCCGCCTTTTTTTTATAGCGCTCGCCTGTGCCGCGCTGATCCCGGCCTCCGGCGCCTCGGGCGCGGAGCGGCCCGTCCGCATCGATATCCCCCCCTCCGTCCAGGTGGACGGCACTGCCTTCGCGCTGGGGGATATCGCGTGGATCTCCGGCCCCGACGGGGTTCGGGATGTTCTGAGCCCCCTGATCCTGTCGGTCGAGGAGGGGGACGTCGTCACCCGGGAGCAGGTGATCCGGGCGGTCGAGGCCAGCGGGCTCGAGGGCGTCCGTCTGGAGGTTCGGATGCCCGACAGGGTGCGGGTCGAGGCGTCCGGATCGGACGGGACGCCGAGGGGGGAGGGGGGCGGGCGTTTCGCCTCTGACGAATCCCTCGTATCTGTGATAAAATCACTTGCAGCATGGGATGGCGATGTCGAGGTCTCCCACGCGGGCCCCGTTCCCGAGGGGCGGATCGTCTCGCCGGCCTCCCTGGTCCCGGGGACCGCGGCCGCCACGCTGCGTTTCCGCGATGGGGCGGGGCGCGAACGCTCCCTGGCCGTCCGCATGGTCTGGACCCGGGACGTCCTCGTCATGGCGAGGTCCGTGCCCAGAGGACAGCCCCTGACTGCGGAGGATTTCGTGACGCGCCCCATGCGCATCGCGAAGCCCGGCGTCTACGCGGTGCAGCTCTCCCAGGCCGTGGGGCGCACGTCCCGCAGGTCCCTGCCTCAGGGAAAGCCCGTGCCGCTGGAGTTCCTGTCCGAGCCCCCCGCGGCGGAGAAGGGCAGGACCGTCCTGATCGTCGTGCGTCGGGGGGGGCTTGTGGCGACGGCTAAGGGCGTTCTGCTGGACGACGGGATCGCGGGCGCCGTCGTGAGGGTACGTCGGGCGGACGACAAAAAGGTCGTCCTCAGGGCCCGGGTCTTGGATAGCGAAACCGTGGAGGTGGATGTTCCGTGAATGCCTCGAGAGGACGGGCGGGTTTGATTTTGTTCTGTCTCTGCCTTTGCGCTGCGGCGTGGGGGATCGGGAGGGCCGAGGCCGTCTCCCTCTGGGACGACAGGACGAACTGGACGGCGGACGAGCGCCCCGGCAGGGTGGGGGACATCGTCACGGTGCTGGTCAACGAGCGGACCGACGCCAAGGACGAGGCGACGATGGACGTCAAGAAGTCCTCGAAGAACTCCGTCAGCGACGGAACGGGGATTCTGAGGTTCATCAGGAGCCTTGGGCTGACGAGCGACAACAGCAGCAAGGGCGACGGCTCAGTCGAGCGCAAGCATCACGCGAAGGCGACGGTCGCGTGCCTGGTCACGGACGTGCTTCCCAACGGAAATCTGCTCATCGAGGGGACGCGCGACGTCCGGACCAGCGAGGAGACGCTGCAGTTCCAGCTGATCGGCGTGATCCGCCCTCAGGACGTCAACAGCAACAACCAGATCCGGAGCGAATTGATCGCGAACGCCGAGCTGGCGGTCAAGGGCAAGGGGGCCATCTCCCGGACCCAGAAGCCGGGGATCATCACTCAGATCCTTCAGATGGTCTTCTGAGGGCTCCGATGTTCATGTCGTTCGACAGCGCGTTTCACGGGAAGAGGAGGGACTCTCTCGGGATGAGGGGCAGGAGCGCGGTGGTCCGCACCGTGTGGGGAATCGCTCTGGGGCTCGTTCCGGTCCTTTGCGGCATGGCCTCCGCGGCGGTGGACCTTCGGGATATGGACTTCGGCCGGGTCCATCCTCAGGTGCGCATCAAGGACGTCGTGGAGATCGAGGGCGCGCGCGGAAACCAGCTGACGGGCGTGGGGCTCGTGACGGGGCTCGCGGGGACGGGGGACAAGTCCTCCATGGCCGTGCAGATGATGCGCAACATGATGCGCAACTTCGGGGTGACCCTGGACGAGAAGGCGGCCCGGACCAAGAACGTCGCGGTGGTATCCCTGACCGCGACGCTGCCGCCCTATTCCCGTCCCGGCCAGGCCATAGACGTCAGCGTCAACGCGATGGGCGATGCCAAGAGCCTTCAGGGCGGGACGCTGATGCAGGCCCCGCTGAAGGCGGCGGACGGGAAGGTCTATGCCGTCGCCCAGGGGGCCGTGCTCGTGGGGGGGTATGCGGCGGCCGGTTCCGCCGCCTCCACTACGAAGAACATCCCGACGTCGGGGCTCATCCCATCGGGGGCGATCGTGGAGCGCGACGTACCCGCGGATTACGCCGTTGGCGGCCAGCTGGCGCTGCTGCTTCGAGACCCCGACTTCACGACGGCGCAGCGCATCACGGACACGATCAACCGGCAGTTCGGGGCGGTGGCCTATCCCGTGGACGCGGGGCGGGTCGTGGTGAACCTTCCGGGGCAGTACCTCGCGGCGCCGACGGCCTTCCTGGCGAACATGGAGAAGCTGGAGATCGCGCCGGACAGCCCGGCGCGCGTGGCCGTCAACGAACGGACCGGGACCGTGGTGATGGGGGGCAACGTCCGCATCAGCTCGGTGGCCGTGGCGCACGGCGGGCTCACGGTGACCGTGAAGGAGGACCCGAACGTCGTGCAGCCCGGGCCCTTCAGCGGCGGCGAGACCCGGACGGAGCGCAGGACGGACATCACGGTGGATGAGGACGGCGCCAGCATGATCGCGATGCCCGCGACGACGACGGTACGGGACCTCGTTCGGGTCATGAACTCCATCGGGGCGACGCCCCGGGACATCATCGAGATCCTCCAGGCGATCGACAGGGCCGGGGCCCTGCACGGCGAACTGGTGAACATGTGAGCGGACGACCGGCTCTTGGGGGCCGACGGCCCCGAATGCCGCGTAAAAGGTGGAATGGACGATGATCGACCCCATAAGCAAGTACAATTTTCGCGCCTCCGAGACGCAGGTCCCCCCGGAGGTCCATAAGACGCCGGAGGCCCTGAAGCTGAAGGACGCCTGCCAGCAGTTCGAGTCCATACTCTGGGCGCAGGTCTGGAAGAAGATGCGCGACAGCGCCCGTGCGGTCAGCGGCTCCGATCGGGACCGTCCGTGGAAGCAGATGGAGGACCTCTCGCTGGAGATGGCCACGGACGACCTGGCGGCCAGCGACAATGGGCCGGGGCTCTGGAGGATGCTCTACGATCGGATGGTCGGCAGCCTGGCGGCTCGCGATGAGTCCGTCTCGGCCGAGGAGCTTTCCGAGGAAGGGCCGGCGCGGGTGTCGTCACGGCCGTGAGGCCCGTGTGGTGGGAGCGGGGCGTTCGTTTTTCCTGCGTCGGGTGCGGCCGCTGCTGCCGGGGCGAGCCCGGCGCCATTTTTTTCTCCCGCGCCGAGGGCGAACGGGTCTGCGCGCTCCTCTCCATGGACGAGGGAACCTTTCGGAGGCGCTTCGTCACCCTGCGCTGGGGGCGCCCCAGCTTCATCGAGCGCCCGAACGGCGACTGCATTTTTTATCGGGCCGAGGAGGCCCGGTGCTCCATCTACGGCGTCCGCCCCTCTCAGTGCCGCCTCTTTCCCTTCTGGACCGAGGTGATGCGGTCGGAGGAAAGCTGGGCGTCCTATGCGAAAAGCTGCCCCGGCATGAACGACGGCCGCCTCTATTCGGCCTCCGAGATCGAGGCGTTGCTCCGCGAGGACGCGGCGCAGTAGGGCTGAGGCGCAGGCGGCAGAATTTTTCCGAACAAGAAGTCCGAAGGGGGAGCTTTCCGAAGGGAGGGGCCCGATGCGGTGCGGCAGCCTGTTTGACCCCGTCATCCGGGGGGAGGCGGAGTTTCTGGAGATCCTGGAGACCTTCGATATCCCGGGGGATGGGGAGGTTGGGAAAAGTGCCTTGGGGCCGCGTATCGAGCGCATCGTGTCCGAGGGGCACGTCTCCCCCGAGGGCTTCTGGTACGATCAGGACGAGCCCGAGTGGGTGGCTCTGCTCCAGGGGACTGCGGAGCTGGAGTTCGAGGACGGCCGGCGGCATCCCATGGGGGCTGGGGACTGGCTGACGATCCCCGCCCGCGAGCGGCACCGCGTGGCGTACACCTCGTCCGCCCCGCCCTGCGTCTGGCTCGCCGTCTTCGGTGCGGGCTCTCCCGAGACGGCCGGTGTCGATTTGGAGGAGAAGGAGGGGGCGTCTTGAGGCGGATTTATGGTGGGGTCACGGCCTCCCTGCTGCTTGCGGCGGTATTTTTCCTTGCGGGGCCGCAGGGCCCGGGGCTCGCCGTCGGCGCGGGGCCCGCGGAGGCCGTCGTCCGTGAGGGGGCCATCGAGGGGCGGCCGGGGTTCTCCTTTCGGAACCTGATCTACAAATGGGGCCATCTGTTCGTGGATATCGTGAACGGGACGCAGCGGAACGTCTCCTTTGGGGGCACGATGCTCTTTCTGGACCGTTACGGAAAGACCGTGGCCAGGGCGGAGCTGCTCCCCGCAAAGGTCAAGCGGAGGTCCTTCAGGCGCTACAGGGGGCGGTTCGTAGAGGGCAGCGGCGAGGAGGCGTCCAAGGCCGTGCGCCTGATGTGGCTCTTCGAGTTGAGGAACGAGTGATGGGCCGGCTTTTGGTGAGGACAGCCCCTGCCATGAGGAGAATGAGGTGGCTTTGTGCGCTTCTTCTCCTCTGCCTTGTTCCGGTGCGGCCGTCCTTTGCGGCGCCCGACAGCGCGGAGGCGTTCATGTCCGCCACCTTCGGGCTCTCCTCGAAGCGGACGCAGCTCCGCATGGAGCGCAGCGGGGCCGAGGCGTCCGGGTTCATCCGCGACGGGCAGCTCTCCATGGAGGGGCTCTTCGAGGGGCGTCCTGCCGTATTCGTCTTTGGTTTCCATGCGAAGAAGGGGCTGAATTACAAGGCCGTCTACCTGGCGAGCACGGGGGACGGCGACGAGGACAGGGCCCTTTACGACGCGCTGCGTCGGGCCTACACCGCCCGCTTCGGCAGGACGAAGGAGGCGCCCCTGCCCAATACCTGGGCGGAGGGGCGACTTTTGTTGCGCAACGTATGGGAGCCCGACCGCTATACGACGGTCGTGCTGTCCTACAACCCCGAGGCGACGAACCGCTTTCCCGGGAACTCGCCGGGCGCGCGGCCCATACACCTGATCTACCAATATTCCCGATGGGATAAGAAATGACGGAGGTCTTGCGGCGATGACGAGGAGGGGCTGTCCGTGTTGAGCTGTATGCGCTGTTCCCGGCAGTTCGGGGACAGGGCGATCGTCTGGCGCTGTCCCTGCGGGGGGACGCTGCGCCTGTCCGGGTATGGGGCCGCCCCTTTCGAGGGGCGGGGGATCTGGCGCTACCTTCGGGGCCTGCCGCTCGACGCCTCCCGCATCGTCTCGATGGGGGAGGGCGACACGCCGCTGATCGAGCGCCGCGTCGGCGGCCGGGCCGCCTGGTTCAAGCTGGACTACCTGGCCCCGACGGGCTCCTACAAGGACCGGGGGATGTCGGTGCTGGTCAGCTGGCTGAGGTCGGCGGGGGTGGCGCACGTCGTGGAGGACTCCTCGGGCAACGCGGGGTCGTCCATGGCGGCCTACTGCGCGGCCGGCGGCATCGCCTGCGACGTCTACGTCCCGGACTACACGTCCTCGGGGAAGTGCGTGCAGATCGGGGCCTATGGGGCCAGGCTCGTCCGTGTGCCCGGTACCCGGGAGGACACGACGCGCGCGGCCGAGCGGGCGGGGCAGGAAAAGACCTCGTTTTACGCCAGCCACAACTGGAGCCCCTGGTTTCTGCATGGGGTCAAGACGTGGTTCCTGGAGGTCTTCGACGCGCTGCCCGAGGTGCGGAACGTCGTGGTCCCCGTGGGGCAGGGCAGCATCGCCCTGGGGGCCCGGCTGGCGATGGAGGACCTTCGGGCGGCGGGCCGCCTGGAGCGCCTGCCCCGCATCCTTGCGGTGCAGCCCGCGCACTGCGACCCCCTGGCCCGGGCCTTCGAGGCGGGGCTGGACGAGCCCGTCCGGATAGAGAAGAAGGAGACGGCGGCCGAGGGAATCGCCTCCGCGGAGCCGGTGCGCGGGGCCGAGGTGCTGCGGGCGGTCCGCGAGACGGGCGGCGGTTTTGTCGCCGTGTCGGAGGCGGAGATCTGGTCGGCCCACTCCGTCCTCTGTCGTGCCGGGCTGTACGTGGAGCCGACCTCCGCGGCCGCGGCCGCTCAACCGCCGGTGGGGACGGCCGCCACCGTGACCACCGTGGTCCGTCCTGGTCAGTCCCTGTGGGAGATCGCCGCAGCGAGCGGGACCTCAGACGTCCCCGCAATGGTGGCTCGGATTGTGAGTCTCAACGGCCTGCAGAGCGCCGCTGTCCACTCTGGGCAGACCCTTGAGGTCCCAGTCGGCTGAG
>ERZ772772.231-NODE-231-length-34443-cov-8.832412_pt1 | contig 34443 bp, 52 predicted proteins | sample MGYA00511484_ERZ772772 | MGnify/ENA primary metagenome ERZ772772 (study PRJEB29015, sample SAMEA2737913) | human oral metagenome | biome: human oral; feature: human-associated habitat; material: dental | place: China | collected 2088 ... | reverse complement strand
ACGAAAACGGCGCGCTCAAGGCTAGAGTTACGTTCAAGGATGGCCTGGAGACGGGCACGGCGAAGCACTACTACGCAGACGGCAAACTCGAAGCCGAGGGCGAGTTTGAGCGCGGCAGGCTCGTGCGCGTCAAAAAATACGACGAAGCGGGCAAACTAATCAGCGACAAATCCGATAAAAACGGGCTGGCAAGGGAGTAAAGCGGGCTAAATTTTAAAATTTTAAGTGGATTTGAAATTTTAAAAAGGTTTAAAATTTTGAGTAGGCGCGGCTTTGAATTTTGATTGAGCTTTGCACTTTGGGCAAGTGTAACTTTATACAGTGCGCGAATACGGCTTGACTCTTTAAACGAGCGGGGCTTCGTGCAGCGCAGCCAGCTGCCCGATTTTAGTCGATGCGGTTAAAATTCTGCGCTGTATTTTGGCGCAGATAGCGCGCAGGTATCGCCTGACGCGGCATAGCTTGGCTTTTCGACATAGCGAGTTATTTTCTTGACGCAGCGTAAATTTTTAAAAATTTAAAGCGGAATTTCAAGCCGAAACGTGATAAATCTCATATAAAAGGTAAAAAAGTGAGATTGGCAAAAAATTCGGAGTAAATAGCGATTTGGACGATATTTGTAAGCATATAGGGTTGAGGTAAAAAATGAGAAACTAAAATGCGAATTTTGCAAATTTCGCGCATTTTTTCGTATTTTTGAAAGTAGCCCCTCAAAACGTTTTAAAACTCTTTCAAAAAGCTTCAAAATCCCTAAAAATAGGCTTCAAATCACGCAGCGCAAAACCTTACCGACGATTTGTACTCGGATCTCGTCATTCGGTCCTATCTCATAGCTGCGGTATTCTTGATTGACGCTATTGACAAAAAGCGTGCCGTTTGGGTGCTTTTGTAGCAATTTCACCATAAAATTTCCGCCGAAATCTATGATATAAAGTCCATCCCCATCGAAGCTCGGCCCCATGCGTGCTATAACCCAGCTATCCGGATAAAGCATCGGTATCATCGAATATCCGACGACTTTGAGGCAGCGGATATTATGCTCGTTTACGGGTAAATTAAAAAGCATCCGAGAAAAAGGCACGAGCACGTCCGTATCGTATACTTCGACACCTTCGATATCGACGCTCTCGCCCGCACCGATGGCCGAGCTCAGCTTGCGGATGAAAATTTGATCCTCTGCGATCTGCTCTTTTTGTGACTTTTTAAGGTTTGCGGGACTTACGACAGAATTTTTATTACTTACGAACGACTTACGAACTACTAACGAACTTTTGTCTTTTATGAAAAAATCGGCATCAACATCCAAAACCCTTGAAATGCTTGATAATTTTTTAACCGGAATTTCAACCTTATCTGCTTCGTATAGTTGAATACTTGCTCTTGATATTCCGCTCAAATTTGCCAATTCTAGTTGAGTTAATCCGCGCTCTTCTCTTAAGTTTTTAATTTTTAAGCCTAAATTCATATGCTTATCCTTGACAAAGCATAATATCTTATGCTATAATTCAAAATATATTTAGAAAAGATAATACCTATAAAAAGGTTAAGATTTTCTAAAAGTTCTTTGAAATCTCATTGTTAAAACAAACTTGGGAGTAAAAATATGGACGATTTTGTCTTATTTATGACTTTTATGCTATTTAGTTGGATATTTCTATTTGATGAGTAGCCCTTGCTCTACAAAACAAGGGCATCAACGAATATTTATTTTTTATCCTTTTTATCGGCAGTGGTATTCGTGTCGCTGTTTGGTTTCGGTTTTTCGCTCGCAGTGATAGAAAAGCCGCCGCTTTTCTTAATCTTGACGGATTCGTTAATACTTTCTTGATTATTGGTACTTAGAAAAATCTTAGTAGTATCGTTGCCATCAGACTCAACCGGTGGTTTATCATCAGCCATATTTTTTACCTCCTTTCTATAGGTTGTATCAAAATAATCACAAGATATACAAATTGTAGCAAAAGCAAAAAACATAAAAGCAAGAAAGAGAGACGCTCCGCCGTGCCTAATATTAGAAGCTCTAAATCTAACTATATCGGAATTAAAGTCAAAAGCCTCCTTGGTGCCTTCTATAAGATTTATAAGACCTTGAGCATAGCTCCATTTGTTATGCTTGATATCGGCTATAGTTTTTGGGCTAAAGTAGCGAAATTGTTTTTCCTTATTATGATACAAGGCAAATAACAAAAAGCTCATAGAGATAACGCAACAAATAAGCGCTAGAGCTAACATAGCCAAGGCAAATGCCGTTATTGGTTTTTCCTTGACAAAGACAAAGCATATACCAAGAATGAAGGTATCGAGCCATAGATATGTCTTTATGAGATTTTTTTGAGTGGGGATAACGCTTGTAAGTATGATGTCGTAGTCCTTTCTGATGGAGTCATAGCTCAATTTTAGGTTGTTTTCATAGTTTTTTACCATAAAACTATCTTCTTTCTTTTCTAGATCATCTTTTCTATTTTTTAGATCGATTTCCTTTTTTATTAGGGCATCTTTTCTCTTTTCTAGGTAGTATTTGTTCATGTTTGTGTCCTCAAAGATAGGTTGTTTTTAATAATGAAATTATACAAAAATATAAAAAAAGGAGCAAATATGCAAACATGTAAAATGACGCTAGCCAGGCAAGTAAAAGCCAAGACCAAATACGATCTAAAGGCTTACTGCGAGATCAAAGGGCTTAGTATAACCAGCCTATACAAGGGCTATGTGACCAAGAAAGCCAAAAAGATACTCGAAAGAGACGGCATAAAGGTAGCCTAATGTGGGTAAATTCCAAGCGTGCGGCTGAAATTTTAGGTGTAAGCGACAGAGCGTTGCAAAAATCTACTAAGCTAGCATCTCAGAAAGGTAAAAAATTTTGTTCTGTAAAGCATAATATCTTATGCTTTATTTATACCGACGGCGTTGGTCGCGGTGGTAAAACCCTTCAAATTTGGATTGATGATAATCTGATAAACGGCGAAAACGGCGAAATTTCACAGCAAAGCGCACCCGCGCCTATTTGCAGCGATGAGCGCTACAGAATAAAAGGAGAGAGTAATGAAAATAAAGATGGTGATCAGAGAGAACAAGTACTTCGTCAAGCTCGAGTGTTCGCAGGCGGACAACGCTATGAGTGCGACGCGCGCTTTTGTAAAAACACTAGCTACGGCGTGGGATATGAGCGAGGAGAGGGTAGCCGAAGAGCTGATGTGGCAGCTAAAATTTATCAAGGACGCCAAAAAGTGGCGCAAAACCGCCAAAGCTTAGAGCACGAAGCAGTAGATGAAAATAACGCGGCGTTCACGGATAGCGACTCAAATATAAATAAAGGCTCGGATGCTTTCATTTGCGCACCGCAAAACGAGCGTAGCGACGCAAGGCGAATCCGAAGCGACGTTTCTTGCGAGCGTAGCGAAGCAGAGCAAAACGCTCCGAGCCTAAAGATCAAGGATATAGAAAAGATGAATAAGTTAAAGGCGGTAAACGAGCTAAAAAGCTGCCCTGCAGGAATGAGTAAGACGCTATGGGGCAAGGGAGTAGCGGCGAAATACGAAGTGAGTTTAAAAACGCTTTATTCGTGGGCTAAGCTATTTAAGCAAAGTGAGGTTGAGGTAAAAAACGATGAGCTAAGCATTGATTTCAAAGCTAAATTTAAAAGCTCCAGCTTTGAGATGAGTGCTTTAGAGTGGGCGGTGGGCTTTATGCTGCACAATCCGCTAGCTAGCAAGAGCTTTGCTTACGAGCAGCTGCAATCCTATGCGAAAGACAACGCCCTTAAAATCGGCTCATATCAAAGCTTTGCCCGCCTAACCGCGGCGCCCGAGATCAAAGCGATGTTACTTCGTGCAAGCTGCGGCGATCGCGGCGTACGAAACGAGTGGGCTATGCATATCATCCGCGATCTAAACTGCTACGAAAGTATGGAGATGATCTGCGGCGATCAGATAGTATTTGATTTCGATGCGGTAGGCCCCGCAGGAGAGGTAGTTAATCCTAACGCTTATGTTTGGATCGATATGGGAAGCGGAGCGATAATAGGCATAGATATAGTACTTGGAAAATATAACCGCCTAAGCGTAGGCAATAGCCTAAAGATGGCTTTGCGCTTTGGCATCCCAGATGCCATCTATACCGATAACGGAAAGCCCGAGCTAAGCGAGTATATCGCAGGCGTCAGATCTCAGCTAGGCGGGATCAAATTTAGAGATTTTGACGATTTGGCGCCAAATCTACTTCATAAAAAAGCGAAGGTAAGGAATTCTCGCGCGAAACCTATCGAAAATATCTTTAATCACGTCCAGCGCCGCATGGGCGAGATGGTAATAGCCGAGCGCGGCGGAGCGGGATACCATAAAGACGGCGATAGACAAAGCGAGATCGTAGCTAAATATATGAAGCAAAACCCGCTTAATTTTACCGATTTCATCTCATATTTCGAGCGGGCGGTGAGGTGGTGGAACGAGCACTATAACGCATCTCGTAAAATTTATCCTTTAAAAAGCTTCTTAGATAAGTTGGAGGCTAAGCCCAGGGCGGTATTTGATGAAACTACGCTTGAGTATATCTTTAGCGAACGCAGATCTATCAGGGTGAGAAATAGCTGCATAGCTCTATCGGTAATGGGGCAGAGGCGGACATATTCGCATCCTGCGCTTTGCAAGCTCGTAGGGCAAAACGTAGAGGTAAGGATAAACAGAGGCGAGGTAGAAAGCGTATTCGTCGTAGATATGAAAAATAATCGCCCTATCTGCGAGGCTCATTTGATAGATCGTATAGATCCGCGCGATCATGCCGCGCTTAGCGCGCAGCTAGCTAAAAATGAGGCGGTAGTAAGCGCCGTTAGGCAGGCGTTTGGCTATTACGCAAACCTTTATAAACGCCCTAATACTATCAGCTCCTATGCGAGTACGGCATTTGAAGTCGAGGCCCAAAGACAAAACATCAGGCGTCTGCACTCCAAAATTGCTATGAGCAACGAGGAGCTTTTGGCGGCGATGTAAAGCGCCTTTAAAATCCGCTAGCGGGCGGATTTTATAAGCGTTTGCTTTAATTTAGCCTACGGGCAAAGGAAAGAACGATGAGCTTAAAGGAAAAATTTGAGTTATGCAAAGCTTATGGCATAACTTTGGGCAAGATCGCGGCTGCGATCGGCAAGAGAGAAGGCACCGTTAGCGGCGTGCTAAACGGCAAATATGACTCCTCTAAAAGCGAGCTATACGCCGCCGCGATCGAGGCGTTTTTAGATAAGGTAATTGCCGCTAATACTCCTAAAAAAGAGGCACAAAATGGCGGAGTTTGGCTAAGCCTGGCACAGCAAAAGATCAAGGAGCGCATCTATAAGATGGAGCAGACGAAGCTTAGCTTTTTCGAGCTCATTTTGGGCGAAAGCGGTATGGGGAAAACTTACCTGCTTCAAAAGCTTACGGCGGATCTCGGCGGTATCTACGTAAAGGCTAGAAAGAGCCTAAGCGCCAGCGCATTTATGAGCTTACTGCTGCGAGCCGTGGGCGAAAAGCCTAAGGGCAATACGGATGATAAATTCGAGCAGTTTTGCGAGGCGATCGCAAACTTAAAAATACGTCTGATAGTAATCGACGAAGCCGATCTTTTCGTGCGCGATAACGATTTAACCTTTGAGCGAAAATTTGAGCTTTTGCGCGAGATCTATGAGTTTAGCAAACGCGAAAACCTAGGCATAGCCGTAATTGCCGTAGGTATCGGAGTGCTTAAAAAGCGTATCGATAGGCTAGGAGGCTATCTGCAAAGTAGGCTTACCTACTCGCCGGAGATGACGCTCGGCCGCGACGAGCTCATTAAAATCGGCGAGCTCGCCGGCATCGACGAAGAGGTCTGCGAGTTTTTAGCCGAAGGGCAAAACGCGCGGCTCTATGAGAAAACGGCGCTAAATTTAGCCCTAGGCTACGAACAAAAAGTAGCCGCTAATTTAGTTTATCACGTACGAAAAAGATAAGGAGATAAAAATGAAAATTTCAAAAGATACAAATATGAAAATGAGCGATCTAAAAGCTTGCAAAGATGAGATCATAATCGCCCACTCATTCATTCTATTTCGCACCCCGCGGGGCTGGATCGCAAAGATGAGAAAGCGCGAGAGCATAACGGTGCCGATCCCACACTTTCGCCGTGGATTCGGAACAATCTGGAGCTAAGGCTTTGATTTTACATGGCGCCCTGCGCGGGCGTCTTATAAAGTCAAATTTAAAGGATGAAGTATGAAATTTCCTAAAGAACTTGAAGCCAAACGTACCAAGTGCATCGTCTATACTCGCGTGATGGGCTACTTGCGCCCGGTCGAGAGCTTCAATATCGGCAAAGTGGGCGAGCACAAGCAGCGCGTACTATTTGAAGAGAGGAAAGATGGTAGCCGCACTAAGTAAGCGCGAAAGTGCAAGAGCCCTAAAAGATGATGCCGAGACGAGCTATAAAGAGCTTGCGGCGATATTCGGCATCAGCGTAGAACGTGTGGCTGCTATAGAGCGGGCGGCGCTTGCGAAACTCAAGCACCCTAGAAATCGTGGGAAGTGGATGGCGATATTTGATACTATCGCAGAGATAGAAAAATGCGGAGCTCAAAGACTCGGCAGCGGCTGGAGCCTGAAAGGAACGAAGAGTTGAGGCTGAAAGATCTAATCAATCTAAGTGCCGAAAACTACAGCGCGAGCTCTTTGCGCGAACTATACGCAAAGATTAGCGCCGCAGTACCCGCTGCGGTAAGCGTAGGTCTGCGCTCGGTGCGTCGCGATGAAATAAAGGGCGGGCAGCTTGTAAAGGGCTGGGCATTTTATGTGAGCTTTTGCTACGGATCTAAAAAGCCTTGTGCCGAAATCGCGAGCTTCGGTAGGCTTCACATCTGCGCCGATGAGACGATGGCGGCAGATCCTTATATGGGGAAAATTTTAAAACACCTAGAAGAAGCGTAACGTTTATCAAGCTCTTTTAGCAAGAGCCTATATAAGCGCTAAAGCTTAAATTTTAAAACAAAGGAGCAAAAGATAATGGACAAACGAACGGCAAGGCTTTGTTTTGTAAGCTCGCCGTATGCAAGTATCCCGTGCAAGCATGAGCGAGATCGCGACTACTATGCCCGCAAGCTTGCCGAGCAGGCCTGCGCCATCGTGCGCGCCAACGGCTACGAACCCATAAGCCCGGTGCTTACATGGATGGGGGTGTATAGCGAGCTGGAGCGAGATCGCATAATGAAAAACTGCGAGGAGCTCCTCTCGGTATGCAGCTACTACTACTTTTTTGCCTGCGAAGGCAGCGAAAATAGCAAAGGTATGGCATACGAGCGAGAGCTTGCAAGGCAGCTCGGCGTGAGGGAGCTGAAATTTAGTCTTTTTGATGAGTGAGAGGCATGCGGTGCGGATCGTAAAAAAGAGTAAAAATACGCTTCCGATCTGCCTAAGATACGGCTACGTCATAAAATACGGACTAGCTAAAAAACTTAAAATTTTAGAAAGGAGAAAGAGATGATAAAAGCCATGTCGATGCTGGCGGGGCTAAGCTTAGCTATAAGCGACACCAGCATACTTGGCGGCGTGCCAATGCAAACCAAAACCAGAAGAAGCAGGATGGCTTTTGCTAAGAGCCAAATAACAAAGGGCGCGAAGCATAAAAGCCAAGTAATAAGAGCAAACAGAAGAAAATCAAAACTAAGGAGTAGAAAATGGAAATAAAAAGCTTTAGCGATATAGATAATGCGCTAAAAAAGGTGTGCGAGCTAAGTGTAGGTATCGAAAAGATCAACGGCGAAGTAACGCTTGAGTGCAACCGCATCAAAGAGAGCAGAAAAGCCGAAGTAGAGAGACTCGAGAGCGAGAAAAACTATATCGAGCAGCAAATCACGTTTTTTTGCGAAGAAAACAAGCACGAATTCGCCGAAAAACGCTCGAAAGAATTTACCTTTGGCGAGATCGGCTACCGCCTAACTAAAAGCGTGAGCTTGCCTCGTATTAAGGCAAAAGTAGAAAGCCTGCTAAAGGCGATCAAAAGCTACGGGCTAGCCAAAGAGTGCATCATATACGAGGAAAAACCTAATAAAGACGCTCTAGCGGAGCTAAAAGATGAAGATCTCGTAAAGCTGGGACTAACAAGAACTATAAAAGATAGCTTCCGCATAGTGCCAAAAATTGAGAGTTTGGAGGCAGGACAATGATAGAGCCAAAATATAGGATAAAAGATAAAGCCGATTTTGAGAGAATTTTTAAAAGGGCTGCTGAGCTTGATAACGAAGAACTAGGCGATAGCTTTATAGTGGAAGGCAACCACGATATAACCTACGGCAGCATAAAAGCTACTTGCGAGCTAATCGGATATGATTTGCTTCTTTTATCGCAAGAAACGGTGGACGATTTAGAAAGAGGCAAGTATTCGCATATCGATACTTTTTACATCGATATCGTCAATTTAACCATGCTGGATCAAAATTTTAAGGGTATTCACTCTTTGTTCGGTGGGGCCATCCCCGATGAACTGGACATAGATGACGACGGCACGCTTAGGCTATGGTTTGATTAAAGTTAAAGGGCGTTAAGCCCTTTAACAAGCCTTTAAAGCCGATTAAAAGGCTTGTTAAAGAGTTTAAAATTTTAAGGAAAAACGATGGCTAAGTCTCAAGAGATCTATCGCAAAAAGCTTCTAGCAATGATCCATCTGCACCCGTTTCATAAGCACGCCGTGCAAGAAGGGGCGTGGGATGTATTTTTGCAAAGCTGGGGTGTGGGCAGCTGTGCCGAGCTAAACATAAAAGAGCTCGTAAACGTGCTAGCGGTAATGGACGGCAAGGCCACTCCTCGCAGATTTGAGAGCGCAGCGACCGCTCCGCAAGTGTTTGCCATAAGAAACGCATGGCAAAGCGTAGCGGCAAATGTAAGCGAAACTGCGCTGCTAGCCTTTGTAGGGCGCATCATTAAGCAGCCTTGCACCGATGTGTCAAAGCTAAGTAAAAAGCAAGCATCCTGGGTTATTGCCGCTCTTAGAAAAATGAGGGAGGCCAGATAGTGTTTTGCCCGAAGTGCGCGCACGAAAAAACCGCCGTGCTAAAAACCATAAAGGGGTTAAAAAATATCCGTATGCGCCGCTGCGAAAAATGCGGCTATACCTGGATTACCGAAGAAAAACCGCTTAAAGATAAAGATCTAGCGGGTTACGTAGAGTATATTGACGAGATAGATAAAAAGGCATAAAAGGTTTAAAATCCACCTAAATTTGGTGAATTTAAAAGGTAAAAAATGAGAAATTTAGCTAGATCCTTAATAAGATTTAAAATTTTAAAAGCAAAGGGCGAGGTAGAAGCCTTGTTGCAAAACTACTCACAGACGCAAAGACAGAGGCTGGAGCAGATCTTAGATGAAATCGTAGCTCTTAGCACGCAAGAAACGGACGCATCTACGTTAAAAAAACTACTCTTAGATAAGGCTGCAAGTGCAAATATCGAGGTTGGCCCACAAGATTTAGAAAGCATATATATCATCCTTGCGCAAAAGGTGAGCAAAAAGCTTGCCATAGCGGCTGCAGGGCATATCAAAGAAGCCGTTAAATTTAGCTTTGACACCGTCGATGCCGAAGCGATCGAGGCTATGCGCAAGGGATTTTATTGGATGGGCAAAGAATACAACGAAAGGCTGCAGAATAGGCTAAAAGATATTATCGAGCGGGTTTTTAAAGCAGAGATTGCAAACGAGGAGGTAGGCTCCGCACTGAAAGAGGAGTTCGGCTCCATTATAAACGCAGATGAGAGCTATTTTAAAGGAGTAGCCGATCATATCGCACTTCAGGCACAAAACGTAGCCGCCGTGACGCAAGGAAGCAAATACGGCGTGCAATTTTACAAGGTGCTTGCGATCTTGGACGATCGTACTACAAAAATTTGCCGCAGCATGCATGGGCGTATAATACCCGCCGAGCATCTAAGCGCGCAGGCGGATAAAATTTTAAATGCTCATAGTTTAGCCGATAAAAAAGCCGCCGCCGCGTGGCGGGATCAGGCCTTTTTAGGTAAGAGCTTGCCTAAAAACTTCGGTCTGCCTCCGTATCACTTCCGTTGCCGCACGGAGGTAACGCCCGTGTGGGTGGATGAAGAGGAAGAAGATGGAGTGATGATGCGAAACACGCAGCCGCTAAGCAATGATGAGATAATTAGGCATATCGATAAAATAGGCGTGGAGCGCGTGCTAGATCTAAAAGCGGCGAATGGCGAGCACGGGTTAAAAAATAGATTAAAACGAAACGAAAAGCTAAAAAGCGATATAATAAAAGCGTTAAATTCGATAATTGCTATAGCCCCTAAAAAGGATGAGGAAAACTTAAGCAATGCCGTAAGCAGCAATGGCTATTTTATGGTATTTGACGGTAATAGAATAGTAACGGCATACAAGCCAAGCAAAGGCGCGCAGACGTATTTTAAGGAAAAAAGCCTAATGTTACAACAAGAAATAATTAAGAGGTGGTGGCAAAAATGAGGGATTTTATTTTATACATTGATGAGCCCGAATGGGGCGTATATCAAAAGGGTTATAATCTTTGGGCGGGAGAGGATTACGATAAAAAGCTTGCGGACAGATATCCCTTTGCTACGCTTTGCGTAAAAGGCGGCTTAATTATGGGCTTTTTTGATATATCTATCTCGGACGAAGTAATAAAAATAGCGCAAAATGACGAGATGATGAGGGAAGTTTGCAACTTCAAAGTACTAATTCATAATAAATTTAAAGAGATTTTTAAGGGCTCATTTATTGACGCGCTTAAATATATAAAGGAGCATTCGGCTAAATGAAAAATTTAGATAAAGCTTTACGAAATTTCATCTACCGCGTGGGTGCGGAGACCGTGAATGTAGCTAAAGAGCATACCGCGCCTATTAAAACTGGCAATCTAAAGCGAGATATTAATGTCATAAGGGTAGACGCAAGAAGCGTAACGATAGGCAATACTGCGGGGGTGAGATATGCTAAGTTCGTACACGGCGGCACAGGGCTTTACGGAGCCAAAAAGCGTAAGATAACACCTAAAAAAGCTCGCGCGCTAAAGACGCCGTATGGATACAGAAAATCGATTAAAGGGCAAAAGCCGAATCCCTATCTTTTAAAGGCATGGGAGGGTTATAAGATAAGAGGATTGCGGAGAGCTACAGCGGCGCTTGCAAAGGATATACGAGAAGACCTTGTTAAAGATATAAAGACCGATTTAATGAAAACATTGAAATAGACAAAAGATATATAGTCTTTAATTTTTCTATAAGCATTATTTGTATATATTATAATAACTTCAAAAGGAAAAATAACGTCAATATGGATTTAGCAACCGATAAGGAATTGCTTGAACTGTTCGAAGAATGGACTCTTATTTGTGAAAATGAGGGTGACGAAGGAGCCGTTTTTGCACAAGATGTTGGCAACAAAGTGGAGAAGCTAAGAAAAGATATAGATCAAAAAGAATTTTTAGCTTATATCCTAAAAGATAATAACGGCGAGTTTATTGCACTGCTTGATGTTATACATGCCTTACCCAATACTGATATTGGATGGCTTAAAATATTTGATATGACGATTACACCCAAGTGCACTTTGGGCGGTGGCAATGAAAAGGAAATAAAAAGAGTTCTACGAAATGTATTCGTAGAGGCTTTACAATTATTGTTAGACAAAAATAATGATGTTAAGGAAATAAAAATTTATGCTAGAAACGATATAGCTAAAGAGTTGTTCGGCGATATAGCTTCAGATACTAATTTGAAAGAAACTTTGTCGCAAATCAATGTAGTTATATTGTTCCAAGCGAAATGGCTTGTTTTGCGAAAAAAATAATCCGAGCGAAAGGAGAGAAGATGACTAAAGAACAAAAACAAAAGGTTATCGTAGCTTTTGATAAAGCTATAGAAAAGGCGCTGACTAAACATTTGCAGAAGTGGTCTATTAAGACACTTGATTTTGTAAATGCTAATCCCGATACTACGGATTTTTATATTGTATTGGAGAAGGCTAAGAATATAGTGGCCTAAATGGCTTTATTTTGCGGGATCGCTCGGTCCCGCAAATGGTTTGCAATTCTAAAATCCCTTTCTTTCAAAGTCTTAAGAAGGTTATAAAATAAGAAAGTTGTAGGAATCTGTAGTGATGCTTGCAAAGAATATACGAGAAGAGGTAGTTAAAGAGATGAAAACAACCTTAAAGTCTTAAAATTATAAGTTATTCTGCGGGATCGATAAAGAGGCTTTGCTTAGTGTATTCGCCTTTAAAATTTTGATGATTATCTATAAGGCTATGGATCTCATTTAGATCCAGCCATTTTGGTGAGGGGGCGGGCAGTATTTTTAGATCCTCAAACTCTTTGCCGGCTTGTTTAAATATAACCCTACGATGCGTTATCGCCCTTCCGTTTATCGCATAAATATCAAAACCTCCGAATTTATTCGTTTTTGTATCATCTACTACGTAAACTCCGCCTTGCGTGTGATCTCCAAGCGCCGCAAAGCACTTAATAAACAGATACCCTTTGTATTGTGTGTGCTCGCATCTTACGGGATCGTATCTTTTATAATAAGAAATATACATATTGGTAAGGAGTTCTTCATATTTTTCTATGTCCGCTTTAATGTTTTCGTCCTTACTTTCGCATCCGTTAAAAACGAGCATAAATACAAACAAGAATATAAAAACTTTTTTCATAACGACTCCGGCTATTTGGATGTGATGGGCAATTATATCAAAATTTTCATATAATATACGCCTTGTTCCTTCTCTCGCGCACCTTTTCAAAGTAGCTAAGCGCTAAAGCCAACGCCCAAAACCTATCGGCATGGCCGTGCTCGTTTCGATCGCTATCGTATAAAAAGCTCTTTTGCCCCGCTTTACGCTTTATAGCGTGCAGGTCTGCGATAAGCAAAGGATCGTTAGGGATAGATATGCTTTTGTCCTCGAAGTGCTTCTTTAAATTCAGAGCCAAAGCCTCCTTGACGCTAGCGGTAAAATATACTCCGCTCACGCGAGAGGTAAAGCGCGATTTAAGCCGCTCTGCTACCGGCATACCGATGCCGGTTTTATCGATCTTAAGGCAAGCCAGTAAATTTAGTCTCAAAAAATCCGTTAATAGATTTTCTTGCGCCTCAAAGCTTGCTTTTGCTATCACATCATAAAGGCAGAGCCTTTTGATGCCCTCCCCGGCGTCATAAACCCCCATATGCACGCTTCTGTCCTTGGTGCGTCCTACGTCATAACCTGAAAACACGGGTATATTTTTTGGTGGCAATGTAGGGGTAAAATCGCTCACGCAAGATTTGATAAGCTCGATACCTAAAAGCGCGCTTTCATCATCTACGAATTGACATTCATACGCGCTCGCCCAGGTATCGGCATCAAATAATGCCCTCATCGTCTCAAGATCAAATTTCAATCCCCCCGCCATAGCCCTATAGATATCGACGCGATGGCGGCTAAACATATAAAATTTAAGCTCGTCGCCAAACAGCTCGGCAAAAAAGCTATTCTCCTCAAAAGGCGTAGAGAGAATAGTAAGCCTACCGGCTACGGCGCCGATAGAGGGCACGAAAGCGTGCCAGATACGCTTTTGATTGGGATACCAAGCAAACTCATCCATCCAAATATCGCCGGTAAAGCCTTGAACGGTGCGGAAATTATGCGCCATAACGCGGATTGTAGCGCCGTTATCAAGGCTCTTTTCATATTCGCTATCTTTCGCAAAGCTCACGCCTAGCTTTTTTGCCCACATTTGCGAATAATTCATTAAAATTCTAGCCTGCTCCTCGCTGGCGCTTAAAAATAGTTGATTTCGCCCCGCTACGGCGCCAAGGAGCGCATCGAGGCTCGAAACATAGGAAAAACCTATCTGACGGGATTTTAATACGATGCGAAATTGCGAAGCGTCGTTTAAAAAATCCTTTTGATAATCGAATAGCTCACCGCTTTTAAGCGCTATCTCTTTTAGGCTTTCATATGCTCCGTTCATTAGCGCGATGGGTTTTTTCTTGTTTTTTACCCTTTGCTCTTTTACTTTGGCGCCCTGCAGCCTAGAAAGCGAAGCTGTAAGCATAGCGATCTGCTTTGCCTTGGAGTCGCTGCTTTTGCCCTTGCTAAGCGCAGCTATTTGAGCTTTTAGATTGCGTATCGTCATCGCGCCGCCATCTTCCGCGCCCCTCTTACGCCAGCGCGCGATCGTAGCGGCATTCACTCCGTAAGATTTAGCTAGCTCGGAGGCGGCATAACCCGAGTGCAAAAGATTTAGGATAAGCTCTTTAGTCTTTTTGCTATACATCACTCATCCAGGCTAGCCGTAGCCAAAAAATCTAGGGTAAAGGTGAAATTTAGTATATCCACGCCGCGCTCATCCGTAGCATCTACGCTAGAGCCCGTAAAGCTTAATAGAGGGGTCAGCCGCATCAGCTCTTTTAGCACCGCCTCTCCGCTTGCGATAGGTACTATTACGCTAAGATTGGCGCGGTATTGCGTGAGATTTAGCGCCGATCTTTCGGATACAAAAACCTTATAATCGTCCTCATGTTTTAAGATAAGCCCCTCGCAAAGCGCAATAAGCGCTTTTTCGGTAGTGATTTTTTCACTTAGATCCATTTTTACTCCTTAAACCGCGGCATAAAAGTAGCCGTTAGTATTCTTTTTAGTCGTTAGCTTATAAAATTTATCCATCCAGTACTCCTCCCATTGCTTTACGTCCTTGAAGGTCTCCAGGCTTTCGTCGTATTCGTTCGCACGTTGTTGGATCTTTAGCCAAAGCTTTTGCCCCAAAAGAGCAAGGCTCATATAGGCTTTGGCCTTAATCAGGTTTAGCCCGCTAATATCATATTTTTTTATCTCATATTCTGCCATCTCGATATACGGAATAATCTCTTCGTCGCTTATCATCTTTAATTTGTTATATCTGCGAATTTCGTTTAAAATTTCATCCATGTTTTTTATCCTCTGCACTCATAATTTAAAACCCCCTTCAAAAAGCTTCAAAACGCTTTCAATTTTGCCGCAAAACTTTTGCCCGTATAGTTTTATCATCCTAAGCCATAAAACGAGCGTAGCGACGCGAGGCGTAGCCGAAGCGACGTTTCTTGCAAGCGCAGCGAAGCAGAGTAAAACGGCTTAAACGCTTTTATTTGTCGTATCCTAAAATTCCACGTGCCTCGGCGAGCGATAAGATACCGCTAGCAACCAAGGAGCTCATCAACTCGCCGTCGTCCTTGAAGCTGCTCACGTCGATCGGATTTAGTTTGATCTTAAAACCCAAAGAATCGAAAAACCACTCTATCTGTTTCTGCTTAGGTATAATAGTAAGCTCATTAAAGCTATGCAGCTGCTGGGCGACTTCGCCCCCACCGCCGAGTTGAGAAGCGTTTATTATGCCCATCATCCGAGGCGGTATGCCATGAGCGGCAATAATCTCGTCTCGATTTAAATTCTTAAGTTTTTCAAAACTTATATCTTCTACTTTGCTGAGATCTTCTATGCGCACCTTAGCGTTTTCGCCGTTTGCCGTAAGCACCAAAGTTTTATGGGCCTTCTGATGGCCTTTAAAATTTACTCCAAAAAAATCTCTAAAAGCATTAAGCTGCGCTTCGTCGGGTTCGGAGTTTTCAAATATGATCGCCGTATCGGCTCTAGCTGAGTTTTCAAAAAAGGCGTTATTGAAGCTATCGGCTTTTTGATTAGTCATTATGGCTAAAAGCGCGCCTAAATAATCGGGCTCGCCGTAGTATCTGCTCATAGGAGAGTAATACGCCAGCTGCTTTGCATTTAGCGCGATCTTACGTCCGTTTTTTACTTGAAAAACCTCCTTGTTTTTATCTACTCGCGCTTCCACGGAAGGCAAGATATAAAGATTTCGCCCGGCGATTTCTAAATAAGCATTGCCGAAGATTTCTAAATTTAATATGAAGGCGTATAAAAAATCCTTAGGCGTGCCCGCCATACCTTCTAATGCTTTGCCGTCTTGCACGTTTGAAAGCAAAGAGGCCTTTAGCTGGATCGCTCTACGGTGATAAGTATTGGCATAAAATAATCCAAGCAAGTGTTCCGGAGCGCAAAACGGCTCTATAATACCGTTCGCGCCTACAGTTTCATCTTTTATTTGCGCGCTGGCTTCTGCGGCAGCTTTAAAAACCCTATCCATATTACACCTTAAATTTTTAGCGACATTGTATAGAAAAATTTTATAAAAGTTAAGCTAAATAGCGCGTATAGCGCTTATATGGGTTTTAATTTTTTCATATTTTTGTAAAAATAACGCAACTTTTTGAGCTTCGGACAATAATCCATCGCGGAGCAGGTTCGTTCGGGCCGAGAAATTAAACCGCTTGAAATTTTAAAATTTTGCGTAGCAAAATTTCTGAAACTTTAGCGGGGCGTGGGGTAGAACCCCACTCGCAGGGCGGGCTTGGCTCGCCCGAGAAATTAGCCGCTGAAAGCGCCTGCGATAGCAGGCAGTAACTTTAGGTGGGTGCAGGGAGCGTAGCTCCCGCTCGCAGGGCGGACTTTGTTCGCCCGAGAAATTTAAAAAAAAGGAGGTACTAAGGTGGCAAAAGAGATCACGGATCTACAAATTCATCTAATCTCGCTCGTAAATGCAGGGGCGAATAATAAAACCGTCATCTATAAAGATAAGAATTTCGAGGAGCTTTTGCGGGTAAATTTCAGCAAGGACGTAGCGGGCGAGGAAGGGATCGTATACGGCATAGTATATGCTCCCGACGAGGTGGATAGCCAAGGCGAGTTTGCAAATGCCGCCGAGATTAAAAAGGCGGCATACGACTTTATGAAAAGAGCCGATCTTAGCTATTGCGTCGACGTAAATCACGACTTGCGCCCTGCGCCTGCTTATATCTGCGAGAGCTGGATAGTCAAGGAAAAGGATGCGTTTTTCAGTGAAACGGGCGCTTGGGCCGTAGGCATTAAGCTCGAGGACGAGGATCTGCGCGCTCGCGTAAAAAGCGGCGAGCTTTCGGGTTTATCGATGTACGGCTCCGGAGTCATCAAATCAGGTAACGGCACGGGCAAGGAAGGCGGTATGTTAGAGGCGGTCAGGCAGGGCCTGAGGGAGTTTTTTAGCAAGAAAGACGAGAGCGAAGCGACCCCGCAAGGGGTGGTTTCTAATAAAACCGAAAAAGGAGAGGAAATGAACAAAGAGGAAATTACCGAGCTAATTAAGGCCAAAACGGCGGAGAGCGACGAAAAGATGGCGAACTTGGAAAAATCGCTAGAGGATTTAGGAGCGAAGCTTGGAGCTTTGCAGGAGCAGATCAATAAGTCCGCTCAAGATACGAGCGTTTCAAAACAAAAAACTTTAGGCAGCGAGGGGATACTATGAATAATCTAAGTGAAATTTTAAAAGGTTCAATAAATGCGCAAAGCGTTACGTTAAGCGGATCTCTAACGCCGGCGCAAGCGCACAACTTCGTAGATGCGATCAAAAACAACAACGGCTTTTTAAGCAAGATCCATACCGAAAAGATGGGAAGGCTTACCAAGGAGCTCGACGCATGGGACGTAGCCAAAGGGATCTTGGTGCGCGTAGCAAGCGGCGAAAAGCCTACCGAGGCGCAAAGAGCGGCACTCGGCAAGGTAGGTACGAAGCTCGATGCCAAAGGCGTGCAGCTATTTGCTAGGATTTTGCAAGACGCGCTGGAGGACAATGCCGATAATCCAAATTTCGAGACCGAGACCCTAAACGCCTTTACGAAAGCATTCGGCAACGATCTTGCCCTACTTGGTTTCATAGGCGAGAGCGACACCTACGACGGCACCTTTAAAAAGCTGCATAAAGGCTGGATCCAAGTCGCCAAAGACGCTAGCGATACTACGAAGCTAACCTACGCAAGCTCGGATAAGGTATCGGATAGACTAAGTGCGCTCGTAGGCTCCATTAATTCCGACATCTTGGGCGAAAGCGTGGTGCTGATCAACCCTGCCGACGCACAGGCTTATAATAAAGAGCTAAGCGCGCTAAATTCTCCGATCCACTTGATCCAAGGAGGCGCGGACAAAATTTTAGGCGTACCTTTGGAGATTACCCCACTAATGCCAAAAGGCGTATATATGGCTACTCCGCTTAAAAACCTCGTGCTGGGAATGGGGCTTGACGTGCGCCGCAACCGCTGGTATGACGCGGAGGAGCGGGCATTAAAATATGTCTTTGATCTTTATGTCGATTATGAGATCGTAATCAAAAGGTGGGTCAGCCTAGCGACCGCTGCATAAGGATGCGATATGAAATATCTTGCACTAAAAAACATCTGCGCGGGCGGAAATTTCGTCCGCGAGGGTGAATATGTGGAGCTAGGAGGAGAGGTTGCCGCGGAGTATCTAAGCGTGGGCGCGATAGGGCAGGCAGAGTCTTTGGAGCGGGACAAAACCCAAACGGACGAGCCTCAGGCGGAAGGAGCGGCGCAAGAGCTGCAACCGGATATTGATACGGCCTCGTCTGAAGTCGCGGGGCAGCAGCCTACCGAGTCCGAACCTCAGATGGGGCGTTGCTCGCGAGGGAAAACCGCTAAAAAAACAGGCGATAGCCTGTCGTAACTTTAGGTGGGTGCAGGGAGTGCCTGCACTCCCGCTCGCAAGGAGGAGCTTTGCTCCTCTGCGAAGTTAAATTTTAGATATCAAAGGTAAAAAATGAGATTTATTGCCGCAAAAGTTAGAGGAGTAGAAAATGAGCCTAATCGCAAACATCAAGGAAAACGAAGGCTTTTGCGGTGAAATTTATGAGGACACAAGGGGCTACAAGACTATCGGCTACGGCTTTTTAGTTTCGGCCTTGAGCCCCGACGAGCTAGCACTAAACGGCGGAAAGATAGAGCCGATGGGCCGCGCGGCGGCGGATCAAATTTTAGAGCTGAAATTAAAAAAGTTAAAGCCTAGGGTATTTGAAGCCTTTGCCTGGCTTCAAGACAAACCGCAAAACGTGCAGGACGTAGTGATAGAGATGTGCTATCAGATGGACGTTAACAAGGTTAAAAAATTCGTTACGACGCTTCACTACATAAGAACTAGCGAATATGAAAAGGCTATCGCAAACGGGCTTCGTAGCCTTTGGGCGCAGCAGACTCCAAATCGTGCAAAGAAGGTGTTAAATGGGCTTCTTGCTAAACATTAAATTTATACTGGCGACTTTCGCGGTAATAGCGGTATTGTGCGGAGCCGAAATTTTAAGCCTTAAAAGCGATATTTCGCAGCTAAGCACTGAAAATGCAAAGCTTAAGGCGCAGCTAGGGCAATGCGAGCTAAACCTAAGCTTGCAAAATGCCGCGATCAAATCCCTTGAGGTGAACGCAAGCCGCCGCAACGAGGATAAGATCAAAAACGTTTCAAAAATTTACGTTAAAGATAAAAGTTGCGAGGCACAACTCAATGCGTATAAAAAACTTCTTGATAGCGCTTTTTAGCGTACTTTATTTATGCGGCTGCAGCACAAAGGAGCCGCAGATAAAGCAGGTCTATGTGCCAGTGCGCTGTAATCTTAAAATGCCGCTTAAACCTGCGGCGGACGGCAGCTTTGAAGCGCATAAGGAGCTTGTGAGGTATTTTTTAAAATGCGAAGAGATAGCCAAAGACTGCACGAAAGAAGAGTGATGGACGATCTACAAACCCTGCTAAATAGAACATATTGGTTTATTATTATTGCCGTAGCCTGCCTTGTAAGTGCGGTAAAGACGCTAAGCAAACCGCGAGCTACTATAGGCGGATATCTACTTGCCTTTTTAAGCGGATTTATCGGCGCGATACTTTTTTGCTATTTAGGAGCGGAGATCACGCTTTATTTTACCGGCAGTTCGCGATTTGGGCTAGCCGTGGGCGGTTTTTTTGCATGGCAGGGTGGGGATTGGATTAAAAAACTGGTTGAGAAGATTATAAATGATAAATTTGGCAAAAAGTCTACATTCGACGATGAGGACGAGCAATGAGCAATAATCTAAATGAGATCGGCATCATAAGCGAAGTAGGCGGAGATCGCGCAAGGGTTGCGATCGGCGATATGGTCACCGACTTCTTACCCGTATTCCAGCCTTTTGCAAATTCTTTCGCCACGGGCTTTGCGCCGATCCGCGTGGGCGAGCAGGTATTGGTGCTGCCGGTACGAGGCGAGCTCAATGCAGGCGTGATCCTACGCGGTATCTATCAGACCGCTCACAAAGCGAACCCGACCGATACGAAGATCCACGTCGCTTTTGAAGACGGCGTAACGATGAGCTACGACACCGCAAGCTCCACTCTTGAAATTTCAGCGCCGAAGCAGATCGCTATCGCCTGCGAAAACGCAAGCTTGACCGCAAAATCGGTGAATGTGAAAGCGGACGATACGACCGTACAAAGCGGCAATATCAAACTTTTGGGAAATACGGTCATTCAAGGATCAATCTCGACCGCGGGAAGCGGCGGAGGAAGCGGAAGCTTTGCAATCAATGGAGATCTCAATATCATAGGCTCGCTCAAGGCAAGCGGCGACATCAGCGACGGCAGGGGCTCGCTTTCGAGCCATACCAACGGCGGAGTAGCGAGGGATTAGGATGAAAAGAGTAACAAGAAGGCTTTTCTTTGGGGCGGAAAGGGGGCTTGAATTGCGAGGTCGCTCCCCTTCCCGCCCCAAGCCCCACCCATCCCCCTACGACGCTCAAGGTGTGAGCCTTCGGCTCACGAGTTTATTTTATGCGCTTCGCGCGAGGAGCAAGGATGAAATATTTAGTAAGTATCGAAGATAGCATAAAAGATATTCTAAGCACTCCTATCGGCTCGCGCGTGATGCTGCCCGAATATGGCAGCCGCCTTTTTGAGCTGATCGATAGGCGGGTCAATGATGAGTTTAGAGCCGATCTTAGCTACTTCGTCATCGAAGCGGTGCAGCGCTGGGAAAAGCGGGTGCAGATCGACGAAGTGAAGCTCATAAGCTTCAAAGATCACAAGCTCAGCTTTAAAATTGTGCTAACAAACGGCAAAGAGATCGGAGTAGAGATATGAGCTTTTTAAAAAATTTACCCTATCCGAACGTTATCGAGCAGTTGAGCTACGATGAAATTTTAAAAGCCGTTAAAAGCCTCTTTAAAGGCTATTTAAACGACGATGAAATTTCGCTTCTTGAAAGCGATCGCTTTTCGGCTCTGCTTGAAACGCTTGCATATCGCGAGCTACTTTTACGAGCCCGCATAAATAGCGCCGTAAAATCTATGCTGCTACCTTTTGCGCAGGGGGTTGATCTTGACAATATCGTTGCGATGTACGGCATAGAACGCAAAAAGGGCGAAAAGCCCATAGCGGAAGTGGAATTTAGCCTAAGTATGCCGCGCGATTCGAACGTACTAATTCCGAAAGGCACTATCTTGTGTGCAAGCTCCGGCGAGCTTGCCGCTATCAAAGACGACATCACGATCGCAGCGGGGCAGCTAAAGGGTACGGGCCATAGCGTATTGCAGACCTTCGTCAAGCAAAGCGATCTAAAATGCGAGCTCATCCAAACGCCTTTTTCATTCGTACTCAAGGCGCGCCAAACATCGCGCTTTGAAGGCGGCGCAGATGAGGAGAACGACGAGAGACTGCGCGATCGCGCCGTGCTTTCGCTGGAGCGATTTTCTACGGCGGGAAGCAGGAAAGCCTATATCTATCACGCGCTAAGTGCAAATGCTAAAGTTGAGGAAGTAAGCGCGATAAACGGAGGACCAGGCATCGTGAAGCTCTATCTCAAAACTACCGATATGAGCGAAGAAACAAGAGCGGACGTGCAAAGCTATCTAAGCGGCGAGCGGGTGCGACCGCTTTGCGACACCGTAGTCGTAGAGAATGCCAAAATCATTAATGCCGTAATAAAAGCCGAGCTTGAGCTAAAAGATATGCTTTTGCAAGCCGGGGTTCAAAGCGAGATAGAGGCTAGCAGAACAAGCCTAAGCCTAGGCGAGGATCTAAATTTAAGCTATATCTATTCTACTCTGCACCGCGAGGGAGTGTACCGCGTAAATCTAAAACAGCCCGTCGCCGATATAAAAGCGGATGTGGATAGCTTTGTGAAAATCAAATTTGAGCTCAGCTTCGCAAAGGCTAATCTATGAGTATCCTACCGAGCGGAAAGCCAAAATTTGACAAGAAGCTTGACGATCTTTTTGGCTTCAGCCTTGCAGGGCTTGATATAGGCGTGATAAATATCCTAGCGGATAGCTGCCCCGCTTCGCTTCTCGGGATTTTGGCAGATAGCCTGGATGTGAATATAGAAGGCCTAAATGAAACCGGTGCGCGGCTACTCATCAAAGAGGCTTTTAAAATTCATTATTACTCGGGCACCTTCTATGCGGTCAAAAAGGCGGTGAATGCGATCGATAGCGGAGCGATCATAGTAGAGGGAAATTTAGGACAGAAATATGACGGCTCTATCAAATACGATAGAAGCAGATTTTACGGCTCAAATTCGCACTGGGCCGAATACAGCATCATAAGCAGCGTTCCGCTCTCGAAGAGCAAGGCGGCGGCGATAGCGGAAGCGGCAAAAGCGGCGGCGCCCGCAAGGTGCGTGCTAGCTCTGATCGAGCATTCAACAAATCAGATCAAGCACGACGGGCAAATCAGATACAACGACCAATTCAACTATGGAGCATACAGTGGCTAATATCAAAGAAGAAAAAACCTGGGAAGAAGGGATTTACCAGCTCGAGGTGACTGACCCCGTAGTGGGCGGAATAGACGGAATTTCGAATAAGCAAGCCAAGCAGCTGGCTAATCGCACGGGATATCTGAAAGAGCAGATCGAGAATGATAAAAATAGCGTAGATACCGCCCTTGCGAAGAAGCGAGACGTTGAGGATAGCTACTCAAAAAAAGAGGTGGATGAAAAGTTTACCGATACGGGCAAACTCATCAAAGAAAAGCTAGACAAAACTGAAACCGCGGCAGATAGCACAAAACTCGGTGGGCTCGCTGCCGATAAATACGCCCTCAAATCCGAGGCTAGCGACGGGTTAAAGATCGGCTCCTATCTGCTTTGGTCTAGCGACAGGACTACCCCGGCGGGCTTTCTTCCGTGTGACGGCAGGAGACTTCAGAAATCCGAATATATCGAGCTTTTTGACGTCATCGGCTATACCTATGGCGGAAGCGGCGAGCACTTTAATCTACCGAAATTCAACGACGGCAAATTTATCCGCGGTACGGGCGGCAATGCGGCAAGTCTTGGGATAGCGCAAGACGATGCGATCAGAAACATTACCGGGGAGATGGGAACTATTCTGTCTCAAGGCGGACACGACGGCAAGCTGATTTTTCAAACTAGCGCGGGCAGCATGACGGATGAAGGAACTCGCAGGACTCATTTATGCAATACATACACCTTGAATTTCGATGCTTCGCGCGCAGTGCCCGTAGCTTCCGAAAATCGCCCATACAATATGAGCGTGATCATACTCATCAAGGTTAAAAACGTATTCGAGGTCACGAATGTAGATAAATCCCCTTATGCCACCGAAACAAAGGCGGGCATCGTAAAACTAAAGAATTCCATCACGGGAAATTTGGCAGATACTGCAATATCTGAAAATGCCGCCAAGCAATATGCGGATGCGATATCTAATAGGCTGTTGGGAATAGACCAGACTTTGCAGAATGTTACCTCGCAAAGACAGATCGGCGCAACCTACACGAACAAGACGGGTAGACCGATACAACTAACGATTATGTGCCTAGGTTGGGCGGACTATACTATCAAAATAAGTGATGTATCTATTTCTTTTGGGGGAGGCGATCAAGGTAAAACGTCCAAACAAACATATTACGGAATAGTTCCAAACGATGCAGAGTATTCTCTTACCAAGGGAAGCTCTTTTTACTGGTGGGAATTAAGATAAGGAATAAAGATGAAATACTATAAAAATTCACAAAACCAAATTTACGCTTACGATGATGACGTGGGCGAGGATCAGATCAAAGAGGGGCTAACGAAAATAACAGAAGCGCAGGCAAAAAGTATGCTTGAGCCGAGCCTTGAGGAGCTCAAAGCCGCAAAGACCGCAGAGCTCGCTTCGTGGGTGAATGCAATGGGTGAGAGCTGCAAGGTTGAGATCAAAGACTTTGGAGCCGTCAACGGCGGATATAAATACCTGCTCAATATCGAAGCTATGATCGATACTTTTGATAGTCTAGAAGTGCGGGCGTTTCGAATGCACGATAATTCGATGAAAAAGATAAACGGGCAGGAGGATCTCAAAAAGATTAAGCGCGCCATTCAGATTGCCGGGCAGAAGCTGCACGTGCTGAAATGGGGCTATGAAACCGCAATCGAGAAGGCAAAAACCTCAAAGGCGCTTGAGGCTATCAAATTTGCAGATACGATAGAAGTATAGGAGGAACAAATGGGATATTTCATACTCTTTTTGACGAGTTTTATTTTAGGAATTTTGGCCTGCCCGATCGTGATTTTTCTAAGGGCGCGCAAATGCGATCAATGGGATCATTCCAATATGATGAATATCCTCCGGGTGTTCGCGCATCTTGCGACGCACCCCGATGATTTCGCGAAGTTTCGCTATGAGGACGGCTCAAAGCCTTTTTGGTATCTAGGTAGCGATGAATTCGCGGACATAGTCAAGAGCCGCCCAAAGGAGCCGTGATGTTTGCGATACTCAATAGACTACGCGGGCAGTATTCATACTTCGCCAAAGTGAACGCCTTGGTAGTAGCTCTGCTGATATTTGCCTTTTTGGGGAATTTCTGCCTTGCGATCATCTGCGGGCTTGGGTATTTGCTGGGCGAGGCAAAGGGCTGGGGCGTATGGGTCGGCGCACTGATCACGCATAGCGACTTCAAAGATGAGCGCGAAAATAGGCTCATCGAGCGCATCGCCGCTAGGCTTTTCAAACCCAAAACTCATTGGATAGCGTATTGCAAGCTTTGCCTCTTTGCGCGCGGGCTGCTTTGGTGGCTACCAGTATTCGTGCCGCTAGCCTTTGCAGGTCTTTACGGCGCGCCGCTTTTTGCCGTAGCGCTTGCGGTAGGTTTTCCGTTTGCTTGCGAGCTAGGATACCGCACAAAATGGACGCTGCGATTTCGAGCTTTTGAAGCGAGCGATGCGTGGGGCAGGCAAGAGGTGTTTTATGGAGCTATGCAGGATTTGGCGTTTATCGCCATATATTTGATATCGAAATTTTAAACAAAGGAGAAAAGATGGCTGCAAAATTTGGAGTAAACGTAACGATCAGCGCTGAGGCGGCGCGACCGATAAGCGTGGAGAGTACTACACCCATCGGGATCGCGGGATATGAAGAGGTGCTGGAAAACGGCCTACATTTCTATATGACGACCGACAAGGCGATCACCGCACTCGAGGAAATTTACGAGGCAAAAAAGAAGGCGAGCGAGCAATTTAAAAAAGGCTCAATCTACCGCGCGCTAAAAGCTATAGCTGATCAAGCGGTGCAAACGCAGATCATCCTATCGGTATTTACTCGCACCGATAATAATGATGATAGCGACGACATTACGGCTTGCAAGGCTGCGATAGAGGCTTTCAAAAATGCAAAGTCTGCCACTGGCTATCGTCCAAATTTGCTAATTGCTCCCGAGTTTAGCGGAGAGGACGCAATCAAAGCAGCGCTCGAAGCTATGGCTACAAGGCTCAAAGCCACCGGCATCGTCGATCTCAAAGCAAGTGCCGCAAATGAGGCTATCGCAAAGATGGGAAGCTTCGGCACCTCTCGCCTGCTTGCCGCCTACCCTTACGTCAAAACCTGGGATGATGAAACGAACGGCTACGTGATGACGCCTCAATCTGCTCGTATCGCCGGAATGATCGCCTATGTGGACGGTCTTAGCGAATTCGGGTACTCCGATAGCTATTCCAACAGGGTGATGGGCGGTATCGTCGGCACGGCGATAGACGTGGATTTCGAGCCGGGAGAGACCTGCACGGCAGATGAGCTTAGGGCGGCGCATATCAGCACGATCATTCGCGAGCAAGGCTTCAGGGCTTGGGGCGGAGAGACTAGCGACGTCGATAGCATTTGGCAGGATCTTGCCAGGGGAAGGATTTTTGATCGTATCTCGCAGGCTTGCCAAAAAGGGGTGTTTTTCGCTATTGACAGAAAGGCCGATCAACTTTATCACGCAAAAAGAAGCGTAGATGAGCTACTGCGGGCTCTCGTAGGAGCTAGAGTACTGCTCGGGTATGAACTTAGCTGGAGCGCAAAGAATACTTTAGCAAATATCACGGCAGGTAAATTTTATCTTGACGTCAGAATGCAAAATAACCCGATCGTAAAGCAACTAACGTTAGATTTTATCTACGTAGATACATACGGCAAGGTGCTGATGGATGCGCTCAGCAGATAGAGAGACGGAGAATTTTAAAACAAGGAGAAAAGTATGAAAAGAATTATTCCTCAGGCGGTGCAAGAATGCAACGTATTCATCAACGGTCAGGGCTATTTAGGCGTTACGAAAACTCTTAAGCTCCCTACTATGGAGTTTGAGACGATAGAGGCCAAAGGTGCGCTTAGCGCAAATTATAGCAGCGGCATTTTGGCTGCGACCGAGGTAAGCTTTACGATTCGCATAGCAGATAGAAACACATGGCTTGCTATGGGGCTAAATGCCTTTAGCTCGCGCGTGCCGTTTCTCTTCACCGCCTCGATCTATCAAGCATCAGGCGAGCCGAAGCCGTTTAGCGCGGCATTTACCGGCGATATCACGAAGATTGAATTTGCTGATTTTGAAAGCGGCGCCGAGATGGAAGTTACGATCACGCTTCAAGCGCACTTTGTCGATATCAATATAGACAAGACGCCTATGGTGCTAAAAGATGCCGAAAATATGATCCTAATGATTGGCGGGGTGGATTATATGGCAAAAGTAAGATCAAATTTAGGAGAGTAAAAAATGAGAAATATCAAAGTGAATTTGCCGGTCTGCGGCGAAGATGTAGAGGTTTTTGCGCCGAGCGTAAAAACCTTCAAAGCTGTTTCGGCTGAAAAAACCGAGATCGAGCAAAGCATAAAGCTCTGCGCTGCTTGCGCCAACAAAACCCCAGCGCAGATCGAGGAGCTCGATATCGCCGACTTCAACGTTTTACAAAAGGCGGTACAGGGTTTTTTGGACGTTTGAGCGCAGCCGATAATGAAAACATCGCGCTGCTAGGCTATGTGTTGCATTTTAGCTATAGCGAAATTTTAATGATGGATGTCGTGGATTTTAGCGAGTTCGTCTCTATCGCGCTTAAAATTTTAAAAGCGCAAAGTGGAACGCTCAAAGCCTAAATAGGCGCTTAAGTGTCTTGTGAAGCGGATCCAAAAATAACATGACTAGCGGCACTACGACAAAAACCACTAAAATAGGATTGAGCTCTAGCCCGAAAATCACGCTGAAGATAAGCACGGCAGCCGTTATGAAACAGCTATAAATATCTACTAATCTTGAATAGTTCATAGCTGTATTCTAACATAAATTTTAAAATTTGCAGCAAGAAAGGAGGTAAAATGGATAATCAAACTACGCTCGGAATAAGTATAGGGCTGGTTTTGAAAGGACTTTCTAGCGTCAAATCTGCTGATTCCGCGATAAAAGGGCTTGCGCGTAGTGCAAAAAACGCCGGCGTAAGCGTAAAAAGTATAAGCGAAAATTTGCGCGGGCTAAAGGGCGTAAGCAAGGATATAGCTCGCTACAAACAAACAATTTCGGATGAAATAGGAAATCTTGCGGGCACTCTTGCAAAAACCGCAAGCCTTGCCGTACCGATAAAATTTGCCATTGACGACGAAGCAGCCTTTGCCGACGTAAAAAAATATGTAGACGGCACCGATGAGGAGATGGCGAAGCTTAAAGGTGAACTCAGAAACCTTAGCGCAAGCTTCGGCAAGAGCTTCAGTGACGTTGCCTCTATCGCCTCAGAGGGCGGAAAAGCAAATTTGAGCGGCGATGAGCTCATAAAATACGTCAGACTTACTACGACGGCGATGAGCGCCTTTGCTATGAGTGCAAACGATGTCGGTAAAGCTACGAACAATATGTTTGTAGGCTTTGGTATCAAAAACACCCAAGGTATCGAGGAGCTTTTCGATACCATCAATCTACTCGATAATAAGGTAAAAAACGCTAACGCCGATCAAATTTTAGAGGCTACCTCTTTGCTTGCCGCTACGGCAAGGATGATAGATCTAGACGGCAAGACTACGGCTACATTTGCCTCTACCCTGCTTAGCACGGGTAAAGCTACGAGCGTAGTAGGTACTTCGCTGAACGATTTTTTTACTACGCTTGCAAGCGCGGAAAAACAACCGAAGAAATTCCACGAAGCCCTAAAACAGATCGGGCTGGATGCCCAAACACTCAAAGAAAATTTGAACAAAGATTCTACCGCTGCGATGGTGGATTTCTTAGAGAGGATCAAGGCTGCGCCTAAAGATGCGCAAGCGGGTATTCTCTATGACCTCGTAGGCGGCAACTATAATGACGAGATAGCATCTCTAGTGCAGAACATAGACGAACTTAAAGCAAATATCGCTATGGCGCGCAGCTCAGAAGCCAAGGGCTCTATGGAAAAAGAGCTACAAGTAAAGCTTAACACTACCGCCTCGGCATTAGATAGGTTAAAGCAGTCTTGGATAAATTTAGCCTCCAGCATAGGCGAGACCTTCTTGCCCGTTATTGAACTCGCAGCAAAATCGCTAGCTGCTTTAGGCAATCTACTTAGGAAATTTAACGAAAAATTTCCTACGCTCGCCAAACTTCTGACTGGTGCGGTAGGCGGCTTCATAGCTCTTGGAGTAGCGATCAGCGGCGTTAAAATAGGCTTTGCAGGCCTTATGCTTGCTTTTACGCCGTTTAGAACGGCTTATCATATCATCGCGCTAGTAGTCAAAGGGATGTGGGCGCTTACTGCCGCTACGCTTCGTGCGAATATTGCGCTTATAACGCAAAGAGCCGCTATGATTGCTCACGCCGTGGCATCCAAGGCTGCAGCGGCGGCTATGGCCATACTACGAGGCGCAAGTATTGCTGCAGCTGCAGGCTTTCGCATAATGAAGCTGGCTCTAATCACTACTGGCATCGGCGCCATAGTCGTAGGACTTGCTACGGCGGCGGTGTGGCTGTATGAGAATTGGGATAGAGTCAAAGCCTTTTTTCAAAACTTTTGGCAAAAAATCAAGCCTGAATGGGAAAATTTTAAGAGCTGGCTAGATAGCTGGATAAAAGCATTCAGTAGTGTATTTGATGAGACGGTGGCGTGGTGGAAGGATCTATTTGCGGACTTTTTCGGCTGGATAGGCGAAAAGATCGATTGGGTGCTTAGTAGTGTAAAAAGCGTAGGGGAATTTTTCGGCTTTGGAGATAATAGTGCGCCGGTTACGGCGCCTGCTTATGCTAATGCCGATCGAAATTTCACCCCAGCTCCGAATCGCCCTATGGGCGAAGCGCTCAGCACTCTTAGTTCAAGTAGCGCCGGGGGCAGCAATACAAATATAACCTTTAACGGAGATTTTAAGATCGACGCTCACGGAGGCAATATCGATACCGAAGCTTTTAAGCGGCAGATTTCAAAGGACGTGCAGGAGGCTATCAGACGAAATGAGCGAAATGCTAAAAATACGGACGTGAGAGGTTAAAAATGGTCTTAAATTTGGGCGGTTTTAAATTTGAGTGGAAGCAAACGAGCGAAATAGCGGTAGAAACGGAATTCGGTATAAACTCCGCCGAGCGGATAAATAATCACTCCGCGCTGCTGAACGCGAACCTGGGTACGCAGAGCATTACCCTTAGCGGACAAACTCTGCCATTCGCTTGCGACGGACAAAGTGCGCTTAAGCCGCTTTACGCTTTGGCAGAGCTGCGAAAATCCTTACCGCTCGTGACGGGGCTGGGTAAATATCTAGGCAGATTTGCGATAGAAAAGATCAGCGAAAACAGATCCGTATTCACTCCAAATGGAGCGTTTTTCACGCAGACGTTCAGCCTTACGCTTAGAAGGGATTACGATGCAGACGAATTTAATCAAAAAGAGAAGAGATGATTTATAAAGCAAAAGACGGCGAGCGATTGGATCAGATCGTTTATAAGCATTATGGACATTTAAGGTATTTCGAAAGCGTGCTAGAATTAAATCCGAGGCTAGAAATTATTTTAAAGGCGGGCGATAGCGTAACCCTGCCGGAATTGAGCGAAGAAAAAATACCGCAAAAGCAGGCCGCGCTATGGTAGGCAAACCGATGAAAACGCCTGCGATAGCAGGCAGTAACTTTAGGTGGGTCGAGGGAGCGATTGCGCTCCCCGCCGCAGCGTGGGCTTAGCTCGCGCGAGGAGTAAAGATGCCAAGAAAACCCATATTTCGTCTTTTAGCAAATGAAAAAGATATCACGCAAACCATAAAGCAAAATTTGATTAGCCTAGGCTTTGACGACAAAGAGGGCTTTAAAAGCGACGAAATAAGCTTTAAAGTGCACGGCATCTTTGCAAAGCCGACATTCGGCGACAAGCTTGAGCTATATTTGGGTTGGGCGGGCGAAGGTGAAGGAGGTGCCGATAATATGTGGCTGTGCGGTAAATTCGCCGTGCAGACCTGCGAACGAGATTACAAAGAGCAAAGTACTGAGGTGCGTGCGACTGCCGTAGATTTTGCCGGCGAGATCAAGATTAAAAAGCGCCGTAGCTGGGAAAATACCACGCTTTTTGCCATAGCGGGCAAGATCGCGGACGAAAACGCCCTACGCCTCAAAACAAGCGGAGAAGATATGGCGATCAGATCGCGCCTACAAGACGGGGTGGGCGATTTGGAGTTTTTATATTCGCTTGGCAAAGAACTAGGCTATCTAGCCGCCACCAAAAACGATACTCTGATCCTAGCGCTAAAAAGCGGGGGTGATGAAGCAGACGGAGCAGAGACAGATAGAGGACTATCGCAAATCGAATTAAATTTGATAGATCTCACTTCTTTGAATATCACAGAAGCAAATCGCAATGCATACGGATCGGTTACTTGCGAATGGCAGGACGTAGAAAGCGGAAAACGCAAGCAGATCAAAGTAGGCAAAGGCAAACAGACCTATAAGATGCAAATCCCAGAGCCGAAAAGTGATGCAGAAGCCTATAAACTAGCGCAAAGCAAGCTAAATGAGCTAAAAAAGGGCGGTATAAATGGGCGGTGCTCGTGTATGGGCGCCAATATCGTCGCGGGTGCGCAGGTTAAATTTAAAGGCGCTGCAGGGCTTGAGGATGTCAAATTTAGTGTGAAATCAGTTTCGCATACGCTAGAGCCGTCAGCCTACAATATAGAGATAGAATTTGAAGGGTAAAGGAGTAAAAATGGTCTTGGAAATTACCAGGTTCAAGGAGATTGACGATATGACGCTGGGGCGCTTCATATTGCGAGACGGCGAAAGAGAGGTGCTAAAGGGATATACCTGCGAGCCCGCAGGTCCCGATACCACAGAGAGTGGCACGGATAGACGCATACCGCAAGGAAGGTATCAGATAGCCTGGCACGATAGTCCGAAATTTAGAGTTCGTCTGCCGCTTTTATGGAATGAGCTGGTGCCAAAAACTCGCTGCATCTTGATCCATTCGGGCAATACCGGAAGCAATACCGAGGGCTGCGTGCTACTGGGTTCATCTTTGGGCGCGCACGGAGTGAAAGACTCCCGTGCGGCTTTAAGCGCACTACTTGCCGCCGTAAAAGGGCAAGAATTCGCAGTTCGGATAACAAATCAGATAGGAGAATAAATGAGTTTTTCAAATAATATGAATAACACCCCAAAATGGGGGGGGGGGGGGGGGGGGGTAAATAAACCCCTTCACGCTCCCTTTGCTTGGGTAGGCGGCAAGAGCAAGCTAGCGGCGCAGATCATACCTCTAATGGCTCCGCATCAAAAATATATTGAGGTATTCGGCGGAGCTCTATCGGTTTTTTATCGAAAAGAGCCCTCAAGGATCGAAATTTTAAATGATATTAACGGCGACCTCATAAACCTACACCGCATAATTCAAACTAGACCGCAGAGCCTAAACTCGTGTATTAACGGGCTCTTAAGAAGCAGAGAGATATTTTACGCAATCAAACAAGGGAAGCTTAAGCCGCACAATAAGATAGAAGCGGCGGCGTTTTATTACTTCCAAATTGCGGCAAGCTTCGGCGCAAAGGGCGATCACTTCGCTATGCCAAAAGGTCGCAGCGCTAAGAATATATATAGGGATTTTTGCGTTTATTCGCGCAGGCTTAAGCGCGCTACGATTGAGAATCTGAGTTACGAAAAGCTCATCAAAGAGTATGACGGCGAGGATAGCCTTTTTTACTTAGATCCTCCGTATGTCGGCACCGAAAATTATTACAAAACGGCAGGCGGATTTAGTAGGCAAGATCACCAAGCTTTGGCTGAAATTTTACGAGGTATCAAAGGCAAATTTATGCTTAGCTACAACGATTGCGAGCCAATACGAGAGCTTTATAAGGGCTTTAATATGAAAGAGCTAAAGATTAGCTATAGCCTCAATAACGCAGCAGAGCGAAAGAGTAGCAGCGAGCTTTTGATTATGAATTATTGAGGGATTAAGCTTATTCGAATTTTTAAAGTAGACTTTCTAAAGCATAATTTTCACTTGTAAAATTTCTCATTTTTCACTTAAGGGTAAAAAATGAGAAATTTTTTTACGAAAAAAGTGAGAAGTGTTAAACGGCACTAAAAATTTTAACCGCCAAAAAGTAAAATTTAACGATCAAATTTTGTTAAATTTAGCCCACGGTTCGCAAGCTGTACTATTCGGGCGTTAAATTTCAATGTGCGTGCGGCGCAGTATTTGCAGGGCGGAATGCGGACGCCGAGAGGCGATGGATGCTTATAAATTTAGCGCGTAGTAAGCGGAAGCGAGATGGACTCCAAATAAAAAATCTTAAAATTTTTAATCTACAGACGCCAAATGAACTCAAGATCAAAATTTACGTAAATTTAGAGCGCGGCGTAATTAATGAACTTAAAGTTTTGCAGCTCTCTAAGTTGCGCGGCAAAAGCCTAAATCTACCCGCAGCAGCCGCAATCGCAGCGCGAGGAGGCAGCGGGGTGAAGCTCGCTGATGTAGAGCTTCACGGAGCCAAGCCCTTGCTTTTTCGCCCAGCAGTAGGCGTCGCTTGCAAAGCCAAAGTCCGCAAAGCGCAAGAAATTCTCCACGTAGGATTTGCGCGCATTTTGATAATCTATGTAGTAGGCGTGCTCCCAAAGATCGCAGGCTAAAAGCGGAATTTTGCCGCGCGCGATTGGCGTGTCTGCATTTTTCGTCGTGATGATTTCTAAATTCGCGCCGCGCTCGTCGCACGCAAGCCAGCACCAGCCGCTGCCAAAAAGCCCCAGCGCGCGCTTTAAAAACTCGCTTTTAAAATTTTCCATCCCGCCGAAAGCCTGCGCTAAAGCGTCCGCGAGCTCGCCGCTAGGCTCGCTTGGCTGCGCGATACAGTCGAAGTAAAAATCGTGGTTGTAAATTTCTGAGGCGTTGTTAAAAATACGGCTAAAACCTAGGCAAATTTTATAAAGCTTTGAAATTTGCGAAAACTCGCACTCCTCGTCGCGCGCTTCCCTGAACGACTGCGTGATGATCGTAAAAAGATCTGCGTTTTGTATCGGCGTATCCGCAATGTCCCGATTTAGAGCGGAGACGTAGTCCTCGCAAAGCCCGCCGTGATGAAATTTCAAGCTCTGTAGGCTCACGATTTTATTCGTGCGCGGATCGAAAGGCAGCGCCCTGGATCTAAACACTAATAATCCTCGTCGCCGAAATTGTTATAATCGTTGAATCCGTCCTCGTCGTCGTAGCTGTAATCGTCCTCGTCATAGTTGTAGCCGTAGTTCTCCTCGCCGCTAAGCAAGTCGTCGTCCTCGTACTCGTCCTCATTGAACTCTTCATCTTCGAAATCATCGAAATCAGACATCTTTGCCCTCCTCATTTTTATTTAAATTTGCGTCGTTATCATACTCGACTTTCGGAAATTTTTCAATATAAACGCTCTGCGATGGGAAGGCAAACGACAGCCCGTTTTGCTCCACGATCTCCATTATTTTAAATAAAATATCCTCTTTTGTTTGGACGAAATTTGCCCATACGACAGTCTTTGTAAAGCAGTAAACCAAAATATTTATCGACGAATCCCCAAAGCCGTCCAGCGCGACGAACAGCGTGCTTTTATAGCCCGCCAAATCATCGATAGAGACCATATTTTGCCTGTATCTCATTCTAAAATCGCGAGAATTTAGCGCCGTATCGGCAGACTGCGCGATGTCGGGGTGCGCTTTTAGCATCTCCCTGATATCGTTTACGCACTTTCGCAGTTGAGCCGCGCTCGCGCCGTATTCGACGCCCACGGTAAGCTTTAAAATTCGCCCTACCTTTCTGCGGTTCCAGTTTTTAATATTTTGCGCCATTATGTTAGAGTTCGGCACAAAAACAAGAGCGTTATCAAAGGTTCTGATCGTCGTCTTTCTAAAGC
>ERZ772772.229-NODE-229-length-34513-cov-24.307215_pt1 | contig 34513 bp, 36 predicted proteins | sample MGYA00511484_ERZ772772 | MGnify/ENA primary metagenome ERZ772772 (study PRJEB29015, sample SAMEA2737913) | human oral metagenome | biome: human oral; feature: human-associated habitat; material: dental | place: China | collected 2088 ... | reverse complement strand
CCGTCGGCATCAACTGGCGCTGGAGCCTCAAGAAGGACTACCTCCTCGAGCTCGATCCGAAGAAACTGCAGGCACTCTGCATGCGGTATCATCGGTGATGCCTCTGCACATGATGCGGCAGCCGAGCGGCTGAGAAGAGCCCGCCGCCACTGGGCGCGGCGGGCTCTTCTTTCTTTTTTCAGTGTTTTGTGGTATCCTACAAAGAGATTTTTTGCAGGAGGAAGAGTTATGTCAGAGTATATATACACCGTTGAAAAAGACTGTCCGATCTGCGGAGAGAAAACACATGTGACAAAGCTGAAGACACGCCTCATCACGCTGGAGACGGATGAAGATTTCTGCGTGCACTACAAGGGCGTCAATCCTTACCGATACCGCATCTGGATGTGTGAGCACTGCGGTTTTGCTGCGGATGAAAAGCAGTTTACCGAGGAGCCGATCAGTGTGCGCGATAAGGCCAAGATCAAGGAGCTGCTTGAGGGACATAAAATCAACCTGCCGTATACGGAGGAACGCACGGTGGAGGAGGCGATCCGCGCCTACAAACTGGGTATTTTCTTCGCGGAGCGCCTCGGCTGGTCGCTTCAGAAGCAGGCGGGGTACTGCATGGGGATGGCATGGGTTTACCGCGATACGGAGGAGCATGAAAAGGAAGAGGAGATGCTGCGCCGTGCCGCAGAGCTCTATCAGAAATCCGTCATGACCGAGCACTATCCGATCCACGGAATGACCGACAACATGGCCATGTACATTGCAGGTGCGGCTTACTACCGCATCGGCGATTTCGAAAAGGCGACGCAGATGCTCTCGCAGATCATGAGCGATCAGGACGTGCGCAAGAACGACAAGAAACTCTTTGACCGTGCACAGAGCCTTTGGACGGATCTGCGTGCGAAGAAGGCTGCTGCAGAAAAGGCGGGAAGCTGATGGCTGTTGATATTCCTGCACACGTCATTGAACAGGTACAGAACATTGACTGGAGCAGAGTTCGGGAGGCTGTGCAGGACTATGGACCCGCACTCACCGTTCTGCGTGATACATGGGATCGCGAGACGCTGGCGCAGATCGCCGAAGGACATCTTTTCGTACGGGACTCTGTGCTGAATGAAGCCATCGCGCACAACATCGGAACGGAGGGCTCGATCCGGAGTATCGTGCTTACATCTCATGAGAACGGCAGACTCGATATGGTCTGTACCACGACGAAAAAATACAAGAAGATCGAGCTGTCCGGAACCATCGAGGAGTTCGTCCACGACGGCGCGAAGTCCTATGCAGTCTATCGCGTCCGCAAGAAGAATATTCCGGATCACGGACTCGTGTCGTGGGTGTTCTCGCGCATATCGCTCTCGATGGTGGAGCGCATGGTGGGGCACCTCGATGTGTCTGACCGTCTGCCGGTAGACATTAAGGGAAATAAGGTGCTCGTAGATTTTCACGAGGTGCTTGCAGTGTCAAAACTGGGGGCGACGGAGTTCCGTGGACATCGTCTGATCGATATGATCGAGATTGAGGGCGCACAGGTGCGCGAGGGCGGCATCATGTTTGATACAAAATTAAACGTGCCCGATGACGTGAAGGAAGGCCTTCGGGCGATTTTGAAGGAGAAGCGTTCTTCCGATGAGGAAGAGCATGCAGCGGAAGGAGGAGCCTCTTGACGAAAAATATTATCTGCACACTATGCACGGCTGTACTGACGATCCTGCTCATGCCGCAGACGGCTGATGCGGCAAAGGCGGAGCCGGCCGCGGAGAAGATCATCTTTGTCCCGCACGACGGCCGCCCGATCTCGAGCAAGCAGACGGCAGATGTGGTCCGGCAGATCGGCTACGATGTCGTTATGCCGCCGCAGGAGCTGCTCGGCAGCCGGGATGACTGGGGACATCCGGACGAGCTCTGGACATGGGTCCGCACAAATATGGCACAGCCGGGTGTAAAGGCTGCGGTGATCTCCTCCGATGCCATGATCTACGGCAGTCTTGTCGGCTCGCGCAAGCACAGCTATACGCGCGATCAGGTGCTCGCCCGCGCCGTCCGGTTCAGCGAGCTGCAGCGTGCGCAGCCGAAGACCCCCATGTACGTCTTTGGCTCCATCATGCGGACGCCGCGCTCGGGTGAGGCCTCGGGGCATGAGGAGCCGGAGTATTACCGTCGTTACGGTGCGGACATCTTTCGCTATACCCTCCTGCGCGACAAGGAAGAGGTCGATGGACTGACTCGGCGCGAGCGTAAGGAATATGCCTTCCTCGAACGCCTGATTCCGAAGGAGGCGCTCGCCGACTGGATGGGGCGCCGTGAGAAGAACTATGCGGTCAACGCGTATCTGATCAATCTCATGCGCGAGCGCGGGACATTCCGCTATCTCGCGCTCGGGCGCGACGACAACGCGCCGTTCTCGCAGACGCATATGGAGAGCCGTCATCTCGCGGAGGCGGGGGCGGATCTCGGGAAGACACGATTCCAGACGATGGCGGGCATTGATGAAATCGGCCTGCTTATGCTGACGCGCGCGGTCAATGAGCAGCGCCGTGAGGTGCCGTTTGTCTATCCGCGCTACAACTGGGGGCGCGGTGCAGATACCGTGCCTGCCTACTCGGATGAAAAGATCGGCGACTCGGTCGTCGATGCCGTTCTCGCTGCCGGCGGAATGATCGTCCGTGCGCCGGAGAAGGCGGATGTCGTCCTTACGGTGAATACGAATCCGGACGGACGAACCTATGAGGCCAATGCCATGGTCAATGACGGCACGCCGCGCGACGGCACGATGTATTTTGCCGATATTGTGGCCGACTATGCCGCAAAGGGATATCCCGTTTCCGTTGCAGACATTGCCTTTGCCAACGGCTCGGACAATGCGCTCATGGCAGAGCTTCAGCGCAGGGGCCTCCTGTATAAGATCCGCGCCTATGCGGGTTGGAATACCCCGACGAACAGCTCAGGCTTTGCCCTCGGGCAGGGAATGCTCGTCCGCCATATGGAGCCGGATTCGGTCGACCATCTGCTGACGACGCGCTATCTCGATGACTGGGCATACCAGGCGAATGTGCGCAATACCATCGCGCGCCAGCTCACCTGGCTGCGCGGAGACGGATTCTACGGCAGCCTCGGTTCCAAGATGGATGCGGTCGCTGTGCGTTCGACCCGCATGATGAACCGCTTCATTGAGGAGAATCTGCCCCCGATCTCAGAGATCAATGCCGTTGAGGTGACCTTCCCGTGGAATCGGATGTTTGAATCCGATATTCTGCCGGAGGACCGCGGCTTTGCACATGATTTCCTTGCAAGGAGGAAGTAGACATGGCCGGGAAATATCTGATCGCCTTTTTCTCTCCGTCGCCCTCGCGGCGTACGGAAACGGCAGCGCATAAAATCGCTGATGTGATTAGTGCCGATCTTTATGAGATTGTGCCCGCGATTCCCTATACGACGGAGGATCTCAACTGGAACGACCGCAAGAGCCGTTCGAGTGTGGAGATGAATGATCCGGAGAGCCGCCCGGAAATCGCGGGCGAGCTGCCCGATCTCAGCCGATATCATACGATTTTTGTCGGCTTCCCGATCTGGTGGTACACTGCGCCGCACATCATCAATACCTTCCTCGAGAGTTTTGATCTGACGGGAAAGACGGTGGTTCCCTTTGCCACCTCGGGCGGGAGCGCGATGGGGCAGACGACGGCACATCTGCGTCCCTCTGCTGCGGGTGCGCAGGTGAAGGAAGGACGCCGCTTCGAGATGGGAGAGACGCCGATGGCGATCAACTCGTGGATTGCGGCGCTTGGGATTTGAGGATTTCGAATGAAAAATACGGCTGGGTTCAGCCGTATTTTTATATGGGAGTATTTTTAGAGGGGACTTCATGCAACGAAGGCATTTTATTTTGGGGACACTGGCGGGGCTGGGCGCTCTTGTCGGGGGAGCAGGGCTTTTTGTCCGGCAGGAAAAGTTCGGACGGGCACCGTCGGGGGCACGTCTGGAGCGCATCAAGGCTTCGCCGCACTACGTGAACGGCCGATTTGTCTGTCTCGAACCCGTCGAGGTGATGAATGATGCGCTGCCTGACGGGGAAAAGCCGAACCGTCTCAAGACGATCGGCCGTGTGCTCTTTGGCGGTGATGACGGGCGGGTGCCGCAGGAGGCAATCCCGAGCAGTAAGACGGACCTTTCCGCAATCCCGCGTACGCAGGATGTTGCGGTCTGGATGGGACACTCGACGTTCTATCTGCAGGTTGGCGGACGGCGTATTTTGGTCGATCCTGTATTTTCGGCCTATGGTTCGCCGATTTTCTTCATCAATCGTGCATTCCGCGGGACCAATGTCTATACGGCGGCGGATATTCCGGAACTCGATGTGCTCCTTATGACACATGATCATTGGGACCATCTCGATTATGATACGGTGATGGCATTGAAGCCGAAGGTGAAGGAGGTTGTCTGCCCGCTCGGGGTGGGTGAGTTCTTCGAGCAGTGGGGCTTTGACCTCTCTCATCTGCATGAGGAGGACTGGGATACGGATATTGCGCTCGCCGATGATTTTCATATTCATGTTCTGCCGTCACAGCATTTTTCGGGACGCTTCCTCACCCGCAACAATACTCAGTGGTGCGGATTTGCCGTCGTGACGCCTCGTCGACGCATCTACATCAGCGGAGACAGCGGCTATGGGAAGCTTTTTCGGGACATCGGCGTACGCTTTGACGGATTTGATCTGGCGATGATAGAGAACGGGCAGTACAATATGCAGTGGCACGCGATCCACATGCTGCCGAACGAGACGGCGCAGGCAGCCGAGGATGTCCGCACACGCCTTCTCCTTCCCGCACACGGCGGAAAGTTTGCGCTGGCCCTGCACACATGGCAGGAGCCGTACAGAGAACTCCTGAAGGAGAGCGCAGGGCGTTCCTATCGGATGGTTACGCCGCGCATCGGCGAGACGCTCGATATGGAGTGCCCTGCCGATTTCCCCCACTGGTGGGAGGGACGGGTGTAAGCCCCGCTCGATTATGCTATGCTGATTGAGCGGTCGGATAGAACCTGATATAATGGGGGCGGAGGGAGGTGTCTGCTCGGAGCAGGAAATAAAACGCGGCCAAGATCATGACTACCGATCCGCCCCCCCGTGGACAGCTTAGCCAACGCCAAACACTTTTCCATGTATGACATACTTTTCAGGATCGCGTAAAGCCGCGGTCCGTTTCTTTCGTCAAGGGGGCTCCACGCCCCCCCTCATGTCAGGCGCGAGCCTTGCCTGTCATGATGCGTTCATACATCGCATGGATTTCATCGGACGATGCGCCTCTTTCCTTCGCTGCTTTCACATGGATCATGGCGCTGCGATACTTCGCGTGGGCTTCGTCCTTAGGAATCTTATCGATGTCCATGGGATTAAAGTTCATGACCTGCTTAAAGATCGCATGAATTTCTGCTGAACTTTTTCCCGCTTTTTTTGCCGCTTCCGCATGCTTTTTTGCGCTCTTATAGCGCGCCTTGCCGTGCGGGTCCGTCGGCACCTCGAACTTGGGATGTTCCACTCTGCTCACCTCCTTTCGGCACCGGGGCAATCTTTTATCCCCTGATTTTCTGCCCGAATCTGACAAACATCATTTGAGCAATGATTCCTTTAAAATATATTATAAACAATATGGCTATCATACTGTCAAGAGAAGAAATCGGAGACTCTTTGTTATTGGTTTCTGCATTTCCATTCAGTAATACTGATGTCTACATAAACCAGAAAGGGGGGGCTTGACTTGCAGATGTATGATTTTTGTAAATTGGGAAAAGAGTACTTCAGAAGAATTTGCCGCATGAAAAAAGTGCATCTGTTTTCGCTTGTCTGGGCAATCTGTCTTGTCATTGGCGTTGGTGTCGACGTTTACGATGTCAGCAGCAAAAAAGCCTCCAACTGGACAAACTTTATGGATTTTTTTCAAGGAATTGAACTTCCTGACAGAGCAGATGTCATCAAAACAGACATTTTGGATAGAGTTGGCAGCCCTTTTGGGATCCGTCTCGTGTATCGCAGCCAGAATGATATGGCGCGTGAGCTGGAGCGATACCGGCCCATGTTGGAGCGGGAACAGCTCATCATGGAAAAAGCGAATGACAGAGAATATGCTGGTCATTCGTCCAACGGGCTGCTTCATTTTTCTTTGGCGAAACAGGGGGATGAATATCGGATGGGGATCTCAAATGGAAGGCATTGATAAATTCCGGCTGGACAAGAAGCTTGTGCTGAGGGCTTTCCTCATTGTTATATTATTTTTCCTCTGGTACAATGGATACACATATTACGAGCGCCATCAGGGAGCAAATACTCCCGTGCAGGAGCAGATGCTGATCTATGCGCTGCATGAACTGAAAGAGATTCAGCATGAGAAGGTACTTGACATTGAGAAGATCGATGTTCCCGGAGGCGATCGAAAGCTGAAAATCAAGGTGCAGGGCGATATGCACGCGGTCTTTGCAGAGAAGGAGATGCTGCAGGCAGGGTGGTCCGATATTCGCTCGGAGAAAAATATGATTCAGGGGAAACGGGCGGACTGCTATATTCAGATTTCACAAAACAGGGGCTGTTATGAAATATGCATCGATCCTCTTCGATAGACATATTATATTCTCATGAAAGATGAATCCGCTCCTAATACGGTACGGGGCTTTTTCCGATAGAATGTATGGAGGAGTGAAGCCATTGATACAATCTAAGATACGATTTCCTGTGATTTTCATCGGTGTCTTTGCGGCGGCCATTCTGATTGCGCTCTATGCCGCAACCATCGGTAAGATGGAGAAGGCGGATGCGGCGGAGAGCATCAAACTCTACTGCGATGCCTTTGTACGGCAGGATGAGGAAGCGCAGAAGCGGCTTGTATCCTACGGCGCACCGACGGATTCGTTCAATATGAAGATGGCGTTCTCGAATGCGCTTCAGACCGCCGGGGCAATGCTTTCGCCGGAGGAGGCATCTAAGATCGGCGATGCCTACATGGAGTCTCTGCAGAATGCTGTGGTAGAGACCGCTGTAGCAGAGCAGGGCAGGGAGATGGCGACGGTTGAGGTGACGGTGACGCGGTTCAATATGACAGCGGCACGGGATAAGGCGTCCGCGCTCCTGCGTCAGAAGGTCAAACTGGATGCCTCGCCGGAGGAACTGCGGCATATGGCGGTTGAAGCGACCGCGGAGGCATATCGCGAACTGCAGCCGATCGGAACGGTGACATTCTATGTACCTGTGCGCTACAATGAAAAGACGCGCATCTGGGATCCTGCCGATCCAATGCAGTTCGGGTTTGATTTGTCGAAACAGACAATGGGGGTAGAGTAGATGGCAGAAGCAGATTGGCAGCAGACAGATCGTACGACAGCAGAAGGGAATCCGCGGCGTCCGGAGGGCGAGGCAGGGCGTGCGATGCTCGCGCGCATGAATGAGAGCCATGCGCATCTTGTCGACTGGGGACTGTCGCAGATGGACTTCAATGCAGCGGATACGGTGCTTGACATCGGCTGCGGCGGCGGCAATACGCTCGCGCGGATGGCGGAGCGCGTGATGGAGGGACATCTCGTCGGCATCGATTACGCCGAAGCCTCGGTAGAGGCGTCGCGTGCGTTCAATGCACCGCTCGTTGAGTCAGGCCGAATGGAGATCCTGCATGCCTCGGTGGAGGCTCTGCCGTTTGCTGATGCACATTTTGACAAGATCACAACGGTGGAGAGTTTTTATTTCTGGCCGAATCCTGAGGAGAGCCTCAGAGAGGTCGCGCGTGTGCTGAAGCCGGGCGGCACATTCCTCCTGCTTGCGGACATCTATGGGCGGGACGATTTGCCCAAGGACATACAGGAGAAGGTCGCGGGCTATGCGCTGACCAATCCGACCCCGGAGGAGTTTGAGCAGCTCTTCCGTGCGGCAGGATTCCATGAGGTTCATATACATCTCAAGGACGGCGAGTATTGGATTGCCGTCTGCGGAACCCGGTAAATCAAAAAAAGACTGCACGTGCAGTCTTTTTTTTTGCGGTCAGTTCTGCTGTTCCTGTACGAAGCGGATAAACTCATCCGTCTCAGCCTGTCCGTTCAGCTTTGCCGTATACATATGGTTGCCCATCTGCGGCCACATCATCTCCGGCATGCGTTCGCACATGACGATCTTTCCGGCATAGCGCGCGATGATCTCCTCATGGGTGTGAACGTAGCGGTGGAAGTCGCGGCGGCTCGCATATGCGCAGTAGTAATGTTCGCTTGGCTCAGGGAGGAGGCGGCGGTTTGCCGTAATCATATCCGCCCAGATCTCATAGACATCGGTGGAGTGGGCGTAGTTCATCATGTCGGTGGTATAGCCGCCCGCCGGGCGCATATTGACCTCGAGCCCAACGAAGTCGCCGACGTCGCCGAGTCCCGGCTTTGCCTTCGTCAGACGGAAAAACTCGAGGTGAACGAAGCGGCTGTGCACACCGAATGCTTTGAGTGTCGCACGGCCTGCTTTTTTCAGCGCATCGGGCACACGGTCCGTCGTATAGTAAGACAGGTCCAGCTGGTAGAGCACGATGTCCATGACGGACGGCGGCCAGACGGTCATGGACTCGAAGATCGGGTTGCAGTCTGCATCGACGATTGCGTCGTAGGAGCAGATGTCTCCCGTGACAAACTCCTCCATGACGTAGGGGACAGCGGGATTTGATGCGTAGAAATGGCAGAGCTCATCATGGGTGTCAATGCGGTAGGTATCCGTCGCGCCGACGCCCGAATCGGGCTTGACAATGACGGGATAGCCGACCTTGGCGAGGAAGTCCTCGGCGGCAGCGAGCGTGGTCACCTTCGAGAGACGCGCGGTCGGGATGCCTGCCTGCTTGTAAAAGGGCTTCATGGCGGACTTGTTCTTGATGCGGTCCATGTCGCTGCTCTGCCAGCCCGTGCGGATGTTGAAATCCGTGCGCAGGCGGGCATCGCTCTCGAGCCAGTATTCATTGTTGGACTCGAGCCAGTCGATGCGCCCGTATTTGAAGGTAAAGAATGCAACGGCGCGCAGCATCTGGTCGTAGTCGGCGAGCGAGGGGACGAAGTAGTACTCGGTCAGCGCCTCGCGCACCTCATGGGCGAGCTGGTCGTAGGGAGTATCTCCGATGCTGAGGACGTTGACGCCCTTTTTCTTCAGCCGATCGCAGAAATTCCAGTAGGTGCGGGGAAACTGCGGAGATATAAAGAGAAAGTTCATACGGTCGCCTCCGTTCTATTCCTGTTCGCGCAGGACGAAGGGGAGGAAGTAGACGAACTGCTTTCTCCACCACTCCCAGTCATGATCGACGTCGTAGCCCCAGAAATCGACCCATGCGTGAATGTCCTTGCTGTACAGCACGTCGCCCATGAGTGCTGCTGTGCGGCGGCCCTCCTCCTCCCAGCGGCCCTGTCCGACGCAGAGGACGATGCGTCGCTGGTTGTAGAGGTCGATGTAGGGATGATCGCCGGGCATGTTCGCGAGAAAGTCGAGCGGTGAGTTGTCATAGAGTGTGTCGTTCATCCAGCCGCCCGTGAAAAACTTTGCATCGTAGACGCCTGAGAGGGCGAGTACGCCGTCGAAGAGGTCGGGACGGCGGAAGAATACAATCGCCGCATGCAGTCCGCCGAGACTGCAGCCCGCTGCGACAGGCATGCGGCCGGAGGCGTTCTCCGTGCGGATGAACGGAATGACCTCGTCGATGATGTAGCCGTAGTACAGCTCCTGCCGCTGCGCGCGCCATTCCTTGTCGCCCCAGATATGAGACCAGGTTTCCGTATCGACCGTGTCCACGCAGAAAAGCTGAATGCGCCCGCGCTCCAGATCGCCCGCCATCGTCTCGATCATGCCGAAGTTCTCGAAGTTGTCGCTCATCGCGTCCTGCGTTGGGAATACGAGGATGGGAACGCCGTTCGGCTTCCCGTAGATGCGTATATTCATTACACGGTCGAGCCGCGTACTATGCCAATTCACTTCTTTGCAATTTGTCATGGGCATTCTCCTTGTATTTACATGTGATAATACAGCTATACTGTAGCGAATCCGCTTGTTTTTGTCAAATGGAGCGCGTGCGGGAACGGGGCGGCTGAAGCATCAAAAAAAGCTGCCGCAGCAGCTTATTTTTTTGTCGGTACGCGAAAGAGGAGGAAGATGATATGCGCCGCCCACATGACGCCGATTGCAATGCGTGCATGCGGATGACTGCTCAGGAGGAAGGAGATGCCCATGAGGGTCGTGACGGGGAGCATGATGCGGAGTTTCTGCGCGAAGGTCATGCCGCGCCGGCCGTTCCGCATGAGGATCATCGTGTGGCGGTAGATGCGTGTTGTGCGCAGCCAGCGGTCAAGGCGGCGGGAACTGCGTGCAAAGCAGTATGCGGCGAGCAGGACAAACGGAACGGTGGGCAGGACCGGGAGCGCAGCACCGAGGGCACCGAGTCCGAGACTGATGAGCCCGAGCGCTGCGAAAAAAATTTTTTTAAGGATCATAAAATCGGTTTCCCTTTGTGATGAAATATATTCTCATGTGAAAGAGGATAGCATGAGAGCGGGAAAATGGCAACGTGAGATTTTGTAGTTTTTTTGATTTGTGGTATAATAAAAAACGGTTTTCATGGAGTCCCGATTTAGTACGTGGGGTTCCATTTGGGAGAGGAATGAGACCAACCTAATGATTCGGATGAAAAATATCTCGAAAACATACGATAACGGCGCCGTTGCGCTTGATCACATCAACATCGAGATCGGCAAGGGTGAGTTCATCTTTGTTGTCGGTGTGAGCGGCGCGGGCAAGTCCACGTTTATCAAGATGCTCTTTCGTGAGGAACTGCCGACGGAGGGAGAACTCTTCGTCAACGGGCATGACGTTGTTCATATGGACCTCAAGGATGTGCCGTATCTCCGGCGGGGCCTCGGCGTTATCTTTCAGGACTACCGTCTTCTCTCGGACAAGACGGTCTATGAGAATGTGGCATTCGCGATGCGCGTCATCGAGGCGCCGCGCCAGATGATTCAGCGCCGTGTCAATGCCGTGCTCGACGTGGTCGGGCTGCGCGACAAATACCGCAACTTTCCTTCACAGCTGTCGGGCGGTGAGCAGCAGCGCGTGGCGATTGCCCGCGCTATTGTAAACGATCCGGCGATCCTCATCGCAGATGAACCGACGGGCAATCTCGATCCTGAGACCAGCTGGGATATTATGGATATATTCAAACGCATCAATGCCTCCGGTACGACAATTGTCATGGCAACGCATGACAAGAATATCGTTGATACGATGCAGCGCCGCGTCATCGCCATCGAGGGCGGTCACATCGTGCGCGACGAGATGCGCGGAGGCTACGGATATGAAGATTAGAACCGCCGAATACTATGTGCAGGAGGTTTTCCGCTCGCTGCGCCGCAACAATTGGATGACGTTTGCCGCTGTCGGTACGGTCGCGGTATCCCTCTTCATCCTCGGCGTGTTCCTCATTCTCGCGCTGAACATGAACCGCGCGGCGTCGCTCCTCGAGTCACAGGTACAGATCAGCGTTTACATGGAGGATGATCTGGACAAGGAAGAAGAGGAGGCCCTGGGAGATAAGATCCGTGCGCTGCAGGGAATCGAGTCGGTCAAGTACATTGGCCGCGAGGAGGCCCGGGCGCGTCTTTCCGATCGCCTGGGTGAGCAGAAATATCTGCTGGATGCGCTCGGTGACAAGAACCCGCTCCCGAACGCCTATGAGGTGACGGTGCGTCAGCCGGATATGGTTGAGACGGCAGCAAAGCAGATCGAACGCATGAGCGGAGTGGAGTCCGCGAAATACGGGCAGGATGTCGTGGAGCATCTCTTTGACATCACGCGTCTTGTGCGTATTTTCGGTGTCATGCTTATCCTCCTGCTCGGCGGAGCGACCGTCTTTATCATTGCCAATACGATCCGTCTGACCGTGTTTGCACGGCGGCGCGAGATCGCAATCATGAAATACGTCGGCGCCACGGATGAGTTCATCCGCTGGCCGTTTGTCCTCGAGGGCATCGTTCTCGGCTGCATCGGCGGAATCATCTCGGCATTCGTGCTGCGCAGTTTCTACGCAGGCGTAACGAACAAGGTCTATGATACGCTTGCATTCTTCCCGCTGATCCCGCAGTCGCCGTTCATGAACTACGTGAGCCTCGTCATCATCCTGCTCGGTATGGCGATCGGCGCCGTGGGCGCATGGGTGTCGCTCAAGCGCTTCCTGAAGGTGTGATGCGATGAGATCAGCGATCAAAAAGACACTCTGTGCTGCGCTTGCTGTCACGTTCCTTGCCGCGGGGCAGGGAGCGGCGGCAACCCTTGAGGAGGAGCGCGACAGCTACGATGCGCAGGTCGAGGAACTCGGACGGCAGAGCGATGAACTCGCCGGCAAGATCGACTCCCTCTCCGAACAGAAAAGGATTCTCGACGAATCTGCAGATACGGCAATCGCCGAGCATAAGGCACGCCGCGCCGACCTGAACAAGACCCTCGAGCGCCTCGAGGAGAATGAGGAAAAGCTTGAGGTTACGGAGCGCGAATATGAGCGCAAGAGTACCGCCCTCGGCAAGCGCGTGCGCGATATTTACATCAACGGACAGGTCTCCTATGTCGATGTCCTCTTCGGCGCGAAGGATTTCTCGGACTTCCTCACGCGCATGGATCTCCTGAAGCGCGTCATCAAGCAGGACTATGATCTCGTGCATGCCGTGCTGGCAGACCGCGACGCGATGCTTGCGCTTAAGGAGGAGCTGGAGAAGGATCGGGCAGAACAGGAACCGCTCGAGAAAAAGGCACGTGAGGCGCGCCTTGCAATGGAAGACAAGGTCGCACAGCAGCAGGCACTCATCGATCAGATGAAGTATGACAAGGCGACGATCGACCGCAAACAGGATGAGTCGCGCGCAGCCTCCGAACGCATCACGCGCATGCTCCAGCGCAGCGGCCTGCGGAACCTGCCGGTGCAGGGATCGGGGGCGATGATCTGGCCTCTTGCGGGATCCATCACATCGGATTTCGGCTGGCGCACACACCCCATTACGGGCGCGCAGCGCTTCCACAGCGGCATTGACATCGGCGGCGACTACGGCGATCCGATCTACGCGGCGCAGGCGGGGACAGTTGAGTACGCGGGGTGGATCTCGGGGTATGGATATGCTGTTATCATCAACCACGGCGGCGGAATCTCAACGCTCTACGGACACTGCCAGTCACTTGACGTGGGTACGGGACAGAGTGTGGAGCAGGGGGAACTGATCGCGGAGTGCGGCTCCACGGGAAACTCGACGGGCCCGCACTGTCACTTTGAGGTGCGTGTCAACGGCGAACCGGTCAACCCGCTTGCCTACCTTTGATTAAGCGAAAGAGAATATGAACAGAAAGAAACTGGCCTTCATTGTCACGGTATCCATGCTTCTCGGGAGTATGCTGACCGTTCTGCTTGCGGGGGGAGTCCTGCGCATGGCGGGACTCTACGCCGACGACGTGCTGCGTCTCTTCGGTGTGATGAAGTTCATCCAGGCGCGCTACGTAAATGCGCCGGATACGACGCTGCTCATCGACGGGGCGATCAACGGCATGGTCGCTTCACTCGGCGATCCGCACTCCGTCTACATGCCCCCCGCGATGTTCAAGGAGCTGCGCCAGCATACCGAGGGTGCCTTCGGCGGCATCGGCGTGACGATGGGCTTCAAAGATAAAACGGTGAAGATCATCTCCGTTCTTGAGGGGACCCCCGGCGAGGCGGCAGGCCTCCAGACGGGGGACGAGATCCTTGCCGTGGACGGCACGCCGACGAGTGAGATGCAGAACGAAGAGGTCGCGCTGCGCATCCGCGGTGCAGCGGGGACGAATGTCGTCCTGCGCATCCTGCGCGGGGGCGTGGAGCAGGAGTATACCATCACGCGCGACATCATCCAGGTGCATTCCGTACGCGGCGTGATGATTGACGGAACGACGATCGGCTACATCCGCATCGGTTCCTTTGCTGAGCGTACGGGTGAGGAGTTTGCGGCGGAGATGAACCGTCTTGCAGGCGAGGGAATGACCGCGCTCATGATTGATCTGCGTGAGAATCCGGGCGGGCTTATTACGAGCTGCGTTGCCGTTGCCGAGCAGGTTGTGCCTGCGGGGACGATTGTCTCGGTCATCAACCGCGACGGCGATAAGGAGGTCTACACGTCGCATCTTGCGGAGCGGAAATATCCGATTGCTGTGCTCATTGACGAGAACAGTGCGAGTGCCTCCGAGATTCTTGCGGGTGCACTGCAGGATACGGGGGCGGCGGTCATTATCGGCATGACCTCCTACGGCAAGGGATCTGTACAGGCGGTCCTGCCGCTCCTGCATGAGGACGGGCTGAAGCTCACGATTGCTAAGTATATGACGCCGAGCGGACGCTCCATTGACGGCGTAGGCATTACCCCCGACATTGCCGTCGAGCGTTCGCCGAAGGATACCTCAGATGTGCAGTTCGAGACGGCAAAGCAATGGCTTCTGGAGCATCCGACACTCTAATATAAAAATAACAGGAGTCTAAGAAAGACTTAGCGCCCCTGCGTTAGCATGGGCGCATTATTATGGATATATTTCCTAAATTCCAAGCGGAGGTTTTTATGTACGATCTACCGTGCAGGCGGCGCTGCCGCCGCGGGTTCACCGCACTTGCACTGAGTGCGGCGCTCTTTCTCCCGTATCCTGCGCATGCAATGAATCTGAGTCTGGCGGAGGCGATCGATACGGCGCTCGCCGCGAACACGGGGCTGCGCATCACACATGAGGGCGAGCGGACAGCAGATGCGGAACTGCGGCAGGCACGCGGAAAGAACAGCGTCTCAGTCTCGGCAAGCGATACGCTTCGCGCGAGCAAGGCGCGGGATGAGAGCGCACAGGCGAGCAACAGTGCGAACGTCTCGGCGAGTCTCCCGCTCTACACAGGCGGCGCGAATCAGGCGAGCATCGAATCCGGAGAGATCGGAGCTCGCACTGCGCGCTTTGCCACCGAGCGGGCGCGCGAGGAGCTGAAGTATGAGGTGATCTCCGCCTACTGGAATGCGGCGGAGGCCCTCAAGAAGATCGATGTTCAACGCGATACCGTGAACAAATATGATGCGCATCTGAAGAATGTCACGGCACTCTACGGCGCCGGTGCACAGGCGCGCATTGATGTCCTCCGCTCCTCGGTTGAACTTTCGAATGCGCAGCAGGATCTCATCCGTGCGGAGAACACGTACGAGGTGAACCTTGCAGCACTGCGCAATCTCCTGAATATCAACCGTGCAGAGCCGATACAGCTCACGACGGAGGTTTCCTACCAGCCCTTTGAGACCTCGATGGAGGACTGCATCTCCTATGCCTACCGCAACCGTCTCGATCTTGCATCTGCGAGGGAGAAGCTGCGTCAGCGCGAACTCAGCGTGGATATTGCAAAGGCGGGACACAAGCCGACCGTAGACCTGACCGTCGGGTCCGGCCTCACGAGCCAGTTCCGTCCGCATCATGATACGAGCGCGGACGTTTCCGCGTCCGTCGGCGTCCGATGGAACATCTTTGACGGCGGCGTGACGCGCGGTCAGATCGATGCGGCGGAGGCAGAGCGGGATATCGCACTGCTGAATGTAAAGAAGACCGAGGAGTCCATTGATCTGGAGCTCCGCAAGGCGTATCTCAATATGCGTGAAGCGGAGAAGCGCTTCACATCAACGGGAGATGCCGCGGCACAGGCACGTGAAGACTATCATATCGCAAACGAACGCTACCGCGCAGGCGAGGGCATCCTGCTCGATATTATCGATGCGCAGGCTGCTCTGACATCTGCCGAGACAAATGCGATCAGTGCGCGCTATGACTATGCACGCTGCCGTGCTCAGGTGGAGAGCCTTATGGGAGAGGGATTGACGGACAGTGAACGCGCAGCGGCAGAGCGGCTGCCCTCTGTGACGCAGGAGGAACGCGAGGCTGCGCAGGCAGCATACGCTGAGTCCGGGTCGGAGGCTGCCGCACAGAAAGGGGCGCACAAATGAAACGAAGGACCATCATCGGCATCGGTGCTGCGGCTGCCGTCTTGACTGCAGTCGGCGGATATTTCTGGTATGCATCGAGCGAGGCGGACAAGAATGCGCAGAAGGTTGAGACCGTCGCTGTACAGCGCATGGATATTAAATCCACCGTTGAGGCGACGGGGACAATCCGTCCGGTGGATTCAGTTGAGGTCAGTTCGAAGATTACGGCCCGCATCAATTCCGTTCTCGTGCAGGAAAATGATACTGTTACGGCGGGGCAGGTCGTTGCGACACTGGACGGCAAGGACTACGAGGCAAAGCGTGATCAGGCGCAGTATCGCGTCACGAACACGCGGGCGAAGTACAACCGCATGAATTACCTGGAGAGCATCGGAGCGAAATCGAAGTCCGATCTCGAGGATGCGGAGTACAACTACGATACGGCGAAATCGACGCTCGAGGAAGCGAACTCCGATGCCAATGAGACCATCATCACGGCGCCTATCTCGGGCGTTGTGGTCGGCGAGCCGAAGACCGTCGGCTCGATGGCCGTGCAGGGATCGGACAATCCGACCGTCATCATGCGCATCGCCGATCTCTCTAAGAAGCAGATCAAGGCAAAGGTCGATGAGACCGATATCGGCAACATCCGCATCGGGCAGGAGGCCACCTTCACAGTCGATGCCCATACGGATAAGAAGTTTACGGCGCGTGTTTCCAAGATCTCGCAGACCGACGTATCAAACACCTGGGATACGAGCTCATCGACCGGCAGTTCCTCGTCCTCGAGCGCAAGCGTCATCTACTACTATGTAACGCTCGATGTGGATGACCCCGAAAATCTCCTTTTGCCCGCCATGACCGCACGCGTCATCATCAATACGGCAGATCGGAACGATGCTCTTGTCGTGCCGCTCTCCGCACTCAAAACGAACTCGGCGGGAGCCTATGTGCTCGTGCTGCAGGATGACGGTACACAGGAGCAGCGCTCCGTTGAGACCGGCATTTACAGCGATGAATATGTAGAGATCCTGTCCGGCCTCAGCGAGGGAGAGCGCGTTGTCAATACCTACACGGCAAAGGCCGCCGTGATTGGGGTTGATGGCGGTCCGCCGCCGTTCTGATGCGGGGGAATTGCAATGGATAAAAAGGAGACGCCGATGATCCGGCTGCATGGCATCCGGAAACTCTACCGCATCGGAGGGGAGACACTCGCCGCACTCGACGGGATCGACCTTGACATTGGCTGCGGTGAGTTTGCTGCGCTCATGGGGCCGTCCGGTTCAGGAAAATCCACCCTCATGAATATCCTCGGCTGCCTTGACCGCCCCTCCGAAGGCTCTTATATGCTCGACGGCGAGGAGGTCGCAGGGCTCAGCGATGATGCACTTGCACACACGCGCAACACGAAGATCGGCTTCGTCTTTCAGAATTTCAACCTGCTCCCGCGCATCTCAGCGCTCGAGAACGTCGCTCTTCCGCTTGTCTATGCGGGGGTGAGCCGGCGTGAGCGCACGGAGCGTGCACAGGAGGTGCTCGCCTCCGTCGGCCTTGCCGACCGCGGACAGCATCTGCCGAACGAACTCTCGGGCGGGCAGCGCCAGCGCGTTGCCATTGCCCGCGCCCTTGTCAATGAGCCGCACATCATCATGGCGGACGAACCGACGGGAAACCTGGATACAAAGTCCACAAAGGAGATCATGGACATCTTTGAGCGCATGCATGAGAAGGGGCATACGATCATCCTCGTCACGCATGAACCGGAGATTGCCGTGCGCGCCAGCCGTCAGCTGCTCGTCCGCGACGGGAAAATCACGCGTGATGAGGGGAAGGGAGTGGTGATGGATGTTGTTTAAGGAATGCTTCGGCATGGCGCTGAATGCCCTCCTTGCAAACAAGATGCGCTCCCTCCTCACGATGCTCGGCATTATCATCGGTGTCGGAGCTGTCATTGCGATGGTTTCCATCGGCATGGGCGTGCGCACGAGTGTTGCGGATTCCTTTGCCAGCCTCGGCTCGAACATGCTAATTGTCATGCCTGGCTCGAGCAATCACGGCGGTGTGCGCGGCGCGGCGGGCTCACGCAAATCGCTGAAGTACGACGATGCAAAGGCGATCGAGAGCAAGATCAAAGGGATTGACTATGTGTCGCCCACCGTATCGAGTGCCTATCAGGTCGTGAACGGCAATCTCAACTGGAACACCTCCGTGGAGGGGGTCACGCCGGAACTCATGCAGATCCGTGCGCTCAAGGTTGCGAACGGCGGCTTTATCACAGCGAGTGACATGGCCAAGCGCAGCCGTGTTGCCGTCATTGGACCGACCGTCGCTGCAAATTTGTTCGGCACGGAGAATCCCGTCGGGCAGAGCATCCGCATCAACAATCAGCCGTTCAAGGTCATCGGCATCACAGAGAGCAAGGGACAGTCCATCGGACAGGACCAGGACGATGTGATCTACATCCCGCTGACTACGGCGCAGGAGCGCATGCTTGCGATTACGCATGTGCATTCGATCAATATACAGGTTTCCAGCCCTGAACAGATGAATCAGGTGCAGGCGGAGATCGAGAGCCTCCTGCGCCAGCGCCATCACATCAGAAACGGCATGGAAGACGACTTCACCGTGCGCAACATGACGAGCCTCATGGAGAGCTTTACCGAGAATACAAACATGCTCACGCTGCTTCTCGGTTCCATCGCGGGCATTTCGCTGCTCGTCGGCGGCATCGGCATCATGAACATCATGATGGTCTCCGTCACCGAGCGCACCCGTGAGATCGGCATCCGCAAGGCTCTCGGTGCAACCTCGTCGAATGTACTCATGCAGTTCATGATCGAGTCGATGGTCATCGGCATCGTGGGCGGGGTTATCGGGATTGTGGGGGGCGTTTCGCTCTCAAAGGTGATCGGGGCATTCGGCGGACTGGCGACCACCATCGACATTCTGCCCGTCCTCGTATCCTTCTCCTTTGCTGTCGGGATCGGCCTCTTTTTCGGCATCTATCCCGCACGCAAGGCCGCGCGTCTCGACCCGATCGATGCCCTGCGGTATGAGTAAAGTTTGATACAGACATAAAAAGCCCGCAGGGGAGTGTACTCCGCTGCGGGCTTTCGCATATCTACTTATTGATGATCAGCGCCATGAAGACGAGGTCCTCGGTGTCGGAGGCGTTGGCGATGGCGTGCACCTCACCCTCCGCGCAGAACGTCGTTGTACCGGGGCCGATCTCGATCTCTGTGCCGTTGTCGTTGTAGCGTGCGCGTCCCGAGAGGATGTGATAGGTCTCGGTATTGCCCTCATGCTTGTGCACGCCCATCGATGCATGGGGCGGGATCGTCACGCGCGCGTACATCGCGCATTTGCCGTCGAGTTCAGCAGGGCTGAGGAGCTTCTGGATGTGGATCGTGCCGCTGCCGCCGAACCGTTTCTCGGCATCGATGTGCTCGGATTCGATGATTGCCATGAGATGATCTCTCCTTTGTAATTTATGTCATGTTTTGATAGAATGGGGGAAGAAGTACGCAGGAAATGGCTTTCCTGTATATTCTAACTATTCGCGGCGGAGGCGCATTTTCCTTTTTATGATTTTCGTTTTGAAATTCGGGGCGGCTTGGATTCTTCCGCCGGGCATTTTTATTCTTGCGATGCTCGGGATTGCCGTTTTCCTTTGGAAAAAACATGACCAGCGGCGGGCGGCATCTGCACTCGCCGTCCTTTCGCTTGCGCTCTATCTGCTCTCGATCGGTGCGGTGTCTGACCGTCTGATGGGATATCTCGAGCAGACGTATGCAGTGCCGGAACATCCGCAGGGGGACATCATTGTCATGCTCGGCGGCGGAGCAATCGCGGATGTGCAGGACGTGGACGGCACGGGAATGCTTGCGCAGAGTCCGTCCTCGCGCCTCCTTACCACGCTCCGCCTGCACCGCCTCCATCATCTGCCGATTCTCCTTTCGGGCGGGCAGGTGTTCAGCGATACCGGCTCAGAGGCGGAGATTGCGCGGCGTGTTTTGCGCTCGCTCGGTGTGCCTGATGAGATGATCTATGTGGAGGGGCGCAGCCTCACCACGGGGCAGAACGCACACTACTCGGCAGAGATTCTGCGCCGCGAGGGCTATGCACACCCCATCCTCGTGACATCGGCATTTCATCTGCCGCGTGCCGTTCTCAACTTTGAGAAGGAGGGCTTTGCCGTCACGCCCTATCCCGCAGACTTTTGGGTCAGCGGCAATTCGCAGCTCTACGCGATCAAGTTTGCGCCAAACGCGTCGGCGCTCCTGACGAATACCGTGTACCTCCAGGAGAAGCTGCGCATTTTTGTGACGAGGTATCTGGAATGACGAAGAATCTGACCGAAGGCGCCCCCGCACGGCTGATCTTTTTCTTTGCGCTTCCGCTTGTCGCAGGGAATATGATGCAGCAGCTCTACGCCTTTATCGATACGCTGATTGTCGGGCGGTTCCTTGGCGTGAACGCACTCGCAGCCGTCGGATGTACGGGCAGCCTCATGTTCCTTGCACTCGGTTTCATCATGGGCTTTTGTACGGGGGTTACGATCTATACAGGGCAGCGCTTCGGTGCAGGCGATGCTGCGGGCGTGCGAAAGAGCGCGGCAGCTTGTGTTCAGCTCGGTGTGCTTGTGGGGCTCACACTGACGGCGATTGTCCTCCCGCTGACGCGGACGCTGCTTGTTCTGATGGAGACCCCGCCCGAGATCATTGACGGGGCACAGGATTTTATCTCGATTGTCTTTGCAGGGCTGACGATCTTTCTCCTGCTCTATCTGCAGAACTGCCTGATCCGTGCGCTCGGTGACAGCAAAACACCGACGATTTTTCTCGGCATCACGCTCGCTCTCAACATTGTATTTGAGCCAATCGCAATCCTTGTTCTCCGGTGGGGAATCCCCGGCGCAGCGCTTGCGACTGTGTTTGCACAGGCGATCGGCGCGCTTGTCTTTTTCACCTATATTCGGCGCCGTGTACCCGCCCTTCATACGCGCTGGACGGACTGGAAGCCGGATCGTGCCGTCCTTATGGAGCATCTGCGCATGGGACTGCCGATGGCATTTCAGACCTCTGTCATCGCTATCGGCGCGATTATCGTGCAAGTCGCGCTGAACAACCTCGGCGCTCTGCCCGTTGCGGCGTATGCGGCGACGCAAAAGATCGATGCCGTCGCCGTCATGCCTCTGATCTCGTTCGGCTATGCGATGGCAGCGTATACTGCACAGAACTACGGTGCACAGAAATATGAGCGCATCCGTGCGGGGGTGCGTGCGTGCCTCAAAATGTCGATGGCCTTCGCCGTCGGTATCGGCATTCTCCTCATTGCCTTCGGCACACATGTGCTTGCGCTCTTCGTCGGTGCAGATGCAGCGGGAGCGGAGGAGGTCATCGCCTATGGGCGCACCTATCTCATTGTCACCGGCTCGACCTACACACTCCTCTCGCTCCTGCTTGTCTACCGCAACGTATTGCAGGGGCTCGGGCAGAGTGTCATCCCAACCATTGCGGGCGTGATGGAGCTCATCATGCGTGCGGTTGCTGCTATTTTCCTCTGCAGTTCATTCGGCTTCCTTGGCGCGTGCATGGCATATCCTCTCGCATGGATCGGTGCCGCCATTCCCGTCGTGCTTGCGTATTTCTGGACAGAGAAAACACTGCGGCATGCGGCACAATGAAATAGGGCATAAAAAATGCGGCTGCGGAAATCTATTGTTTCCGCAGTCGCATTGCTGTTTCAAGAGGTTCAAAGCATATTCCTGAGAAACTCCCGTGTTCGCTCCTCTTTTGGAGCGCTGAAGAAGTCGGCCGGAGGGCCCTGCTCGACGATGACGCCGTTCTCCATGAAGATGACATCGGTTGCTGCCTCGCGTGCGAATGCCATCTCGTGCGTGACGACGATCATGGTCATGCGCTCGGCGGCGAGGGCCCGCATGGTGCGCAGCACCTCGCCCGTGAGTTCGGGATCGAGAGCGGAGGTCGGCTCGTCAAAGAGCATGATGTCAGGCTTCATGGCAAGCGCCCGCGCGATGGCGACGCGCTGCTGCTGTCCGCCGGAGAGCTGGCTCGGGTAGTAATCCTCGCGACCCACGAGTCCGACCTTGGCGAGAAGCTCACGTGCGTAGGGGAGAATCTCGTCCCGCTTCATGCCCTTGACATGGCAGGGCGCCTCGATAAGGTTCTCGATGACGGTCATATGGGGGAAGAGGTTGAACTGCTGGAATACCATCCCTGTGGACATAAGGATGCGCCGTACGTCGCCGGAAGCGGCATAGGTCGCGGTCATATCTCCCTCATTCGTCCGGCAGAGGCGCTCTCCGCGGATCGTGATATCTCCGCGGTCGATGGTTTCGAGGCGGTTGATGCAGCGCAGGAGGGTCGACTTGCCCGAGCCGGAGGAGCCGATGATGGCGAGCACCTCCCCGCGTGCGAGGCTGAGATCGATGCCGCGCAGGACGGAGAGGTCGCCGAAGGACTTGTGAATGCCGCGCATGGAGAGCATGATTTCATCAGCTTTCATATCTGCCATAGTATGCCTCCAGCTTTTTGAATCCATAGGTGAGTACGGCAGTCATCGTGAGGTAGAAAACACCGGCGATGAGGAACGGGGTCATGTCGAATTCGCGCTGAACGATGGTGCGTGCAACGCGCAGGAGGTCGTTCATGGCGAGAATGTAGACAAGGGAGGTATCCTTGACGAGGTTGATGGTCTCGTTGCTGACCGGAGGAAGAGTGATGCGCAGAACCTGCGGCAGGATGATGCGCCGCATGGTGAGCGGAGCGCTCATGCCGAGCACGCGGGCCGCCTCAAACTGCCCGCGCGGAACTGCCTGTATGCCGGAGCGGAAGATCTCGGCAAAGTAGGCGGCGTAGTTCAGGACGAAGGCGAGGAGTGCTGCCGCGATGTCGGGGAGCATAATGCCGACCATCGGCAGAGCAAAGTAGACAAAGAGCAGCTGCAGCATGAGCGGCGTACCGCGCATGATCCAGATGTATACCTCAAGCAGGCGGCTCAGCAGGCGAAAACGCGAAAGCCTCCCGAGCGCGGCAAAAAGGCCGAGCGGGAGGGAAAGTGCGAGCGTGATGCAGAAAATCTCAAGCGTGACGGCAGAGCCTTCGAGCATGAGGAGAGAAGTATCGAGTATCTTATCCATTCATTTCATCCTAGTCGCCAAAAATGGGACTGCCGCACGGAGCGGCAGCCCCATCCCGGCGCATTTTATGCCCTGCCTGCGGCAGCAAATCCTCCGCAGAACGGCATCGCTCCGCGTCCGGCTTGTTTGCTCGGCAGGAAAAAATCCGCGCCAATCGGACAGACTGTATTCAGAGACTCCTTTATTTCGTGATGTCTTTGGTGAACCACTCGGTTGAGATCTTTGCTGTTGTGCCGTCCGCCTTCATCTCGTCGAGGACCTTCTGCACGTCATCGCGCAGGGCAGTGTTGTCCTTCGCAAACGCGATGCCGAACTCACTCGTCGGACCGACCACAACGTCGAGTGCCGCCAGCTCCTCGGGGTGCTTGCTCATGTAGTAGCGTCCGACAATCTCATCGCCGATGACCGCATCGAGGCGGCCGTTTTCGAGGTCCATGAATGCCGCAACGTAGTCGGGGTACTTCTTGACCTCCTTGACCTCTTTCTTGTAGAAGTCCGTCGCGTCGAGGTACTCCTCGGCAGTGCCGGCACTCTGCGTGCCGATGATCTTGCCTGCGAGACTCTTTTCATCTGTGATGGCGGTATTTCCCTTCTTCACAAAGATGATCTGGCGGTTGTCCATGTAGGGCTTGGAGAAGAGCATGTTCTCCTTGCGCTTCTCGGTGATGTCGAGACCGTTCCAGAGGATTTGGACGCGGCCGCTCTTGAGCTCTGCCTCCTTGCTCGACCAGTCGATTGCCTTGAACTCGACCTCGCGCCCGAGACGTTTTGCCGCTTCTTTGGCGAGGGCGACGTCGAAGCCGACGATCTCGTTCTTCTCATCCTTGAAGCCCATTGGCGGGAAATTATCGTCGAGTCCAACGACAATCTTGCCCTTGTCTGTGCCTTTATCCGGCGCTGCTGCCTTGTCACCGCCGCCGCAGCCCGCGAGGAAGACTGCCGAGAGTGTAAAGACCGCTGCGCCCGTGATGATACTTTTCCAATTCATTACAACATCGCTCCTTATCATTCCAATTCTTTAATATGATAAAGCATTAACGTGAGGACATTATACGATACAGATTAAAATAAAGTCAAGAATTATTTAGAAAGAAGGCAGGTTTTTTTTCATAAAGGGCGAAATATTTATAGGTATAATAATTTCGTGCATAATGAACAACGTAAACCGAGGGAGGGCTTACCTTGCGTGCAATATCCGTGACGGATCTGAAAAATGGAATGATACTTGCGCGAACGATTGTTAATGCGAAGCGTGTTGTCGTCGTATCCGAAAATACAGAGCTGACACAGGCGCATATCACACGCCTTAAATTTCTCAAGATCCCTGTTGTCTATATCAAAGATGAGACCGAGCTGAGGGAGGCGCGGTCGCCCATCTTCTCACGCAGCAACCTCTTCATCAAGCAGTATGAGAACGTGGTGGGAACGGCGAAGTCGATCTTTGAGGAGACGAAGAGGACAGGGAATGTACCGGTCGAAGAGACGAACGAGATGGTGCAGAAAGATATCCTGCCGCTCTCGCGCCGCAGCGGGACAATCGACTATCTGAACGAGATCAATCATCTGGCGAGCGACATCTACAATCACTCGCTGCGTGTTTCAATTCTCGCGGGTGTCTTTGCGAAGTGGATGCGCCTCGACCGCGAGATGGCAAAGGATGTTGTGCTTGCCGGGTTCCTGCACGATGTCGGCAAGGCGAAGTTTGATCAGCGTCTGCTCGAGAAGAATATAGAGACCCTCGAAGGGGATGATTATGAGCGCTATATCCAGCATACGGTGGACGGTGCGCAGATTCTCAACCGTGTCGCCGGGCTGACGGAGGGCGTGCGCCTGACCGCGCTGCAGCATCATGAGCGGATGGATGGGAGCGGTTTCCCGTTCAACATCAAGGGGGATGACATTCATCTCTATGCACGCATCGTTGCGGTGGCGGATCTCTACGATAATATTACGATCGAGCGCGAGGGCTACACGCGCCGAACGCCGTTTGACGCGGTGACGGAGATTGCGCGCCAGATGTATACCTCGCTCGATCCTGCGGTCTGCATGCCCGTGCTGACAAATATCAAGAACGCGTTCCTCGGCTCGCGTGTGCTGCTCAGCAATCATCGCGAGGGAACGATCACGGCATATCCGCACGGCGTTGTGCCGCTCCCAATTGTTACGATCTCAGAGGATGAGATCATCGATCTCAACGAGAATACGGATATTACGATTCTTGAGTACAATCCGAAGTAATCTGTGCCATGCAAAAAGCCCATCGGATGGATGTGTATCCGATGGGCTTTTCGTATGCTGCTTAGGAAACTGCCTGAAGCATATTGTACCACTCGAGCACGGTATCGTAGCAGGGTTTCAGATAGGAGGTCGGAAGGTTGTGCTGCGTACAGGAGGCTACTACCTTGTCCCAGTCGCCCTGTTCATAGGCAATGACGAGGTCGAGCAGGCGGCGCAGCTCGTTGTCCTCGCCGAGGAGCGCTGCATTGAGATCCGGTGTGAGGGCAACCTCATCGAGGATATCCTCCATCGGCTGGTTGAGAAGGACGTCCAGCAGGGAGAATATGCCGAGCAGGAAGCCCGTGTCAGGGGTGATGCCCGGACGTTTCAGCTCGCCGGCAATGAGTTCGCAGAACTTTGCACGCAGAAGCGAGATGGTGAAGAGTTCGGGCGGTTTATCCGCAGAGAAGGTCTGGAGGCTGACGAGCGTCACCCAGCGGCGCACGCCGTCCAGCCCGAGGAGTACCGTTGCCTGGCGCAGGTTGGATACGTGATGTGTGAGTCCGATGCCCACCGAGTTGATATAGGTGAGCAGCTTGTGGACCAGGTTCGTATCCGAGGAGATGACGTCCGTGATGCCCGAGAAGTCAAAATCCTTCCGGTTGAGTTCCTTGAGGAGACGTATCTGCGAAAGCGCGTTGCTCGTGAGTCTCTTTTGATGCAGGATCGCCGGCTTGCAGAAGAAGTAGCCCTGGAAGAGAACATAGCCGTATTCGAGGGCCTGCCGGAACTCCTCCTCAGTTTCGATCTTCTCCGCGAGGAGGCGGACGTGCTTGGGCAGGACCTCACGCAGGCGCTTGCGCTCCTTGGGATCCTCCGTGATGCGAAAGTCTACCTTGATGATGTCCGCCATATCGATGAGAGGCTCATAGCCCGGCAGAAGGACGAAGTCATCCAGCGCGATTTTGTATCCCACATCTTTCAGTTCGCGCACCGCTTTGAGGATCTCGGGAGAGGGCTGCACCGTCTCAAGAATCTCCACCACGACACTTTCGGAGGGAAGGAGTTTGGGCGCACCGTTCAGGAGGTTCTGCTCGGTAAAGTTGATGAATGCTTTTTTATCCGAGACCAGTTTTTTCATGCCGAAATCGAGCATCGCGTTGACCATGACGCTCTGGGTTGCGATATTTCCGTCAAGGCTCGGGTCAAAGGCATTCTTGAGGCCGCTGCGAAAGAGAATCTCGTATGCATACACGTTTTTTCTCTGATCGAGTATGGCTTGCCGTCCGATAAATGCTTCTTCCATAAGGGCACCTTCCTGTATTCTTGAATCGAGCCGCCGCATAGGCGATGATCGAATTATGAACGGTTTGTTGTATTTGTGTTAGAGCATTATAACATAAATCCTGCAAAAAAGAAATGAAAAAGAGTTTCTTTGATGCTATAATGAATAAAACCAAGATGGAAGTGATTGCTTTTGCTCAATGATATTCAGATCGGACGCTATCTGCCGGGGGATTCTGTTCTGCATCGTATGGATCCGCGGGTGAAGATTGTTCTGCTCTTTTTCTTTCTACTCGTTATCTTTTTTGTAGAAAATCCTGCAGGATTTGCCGCGCTTGCCGTCAGTGTCGGGGTGCTCATGATCGTCTCGCGGGTACCGCTTATGATGCAGCTGCGGTCGATTCGTCCGATTCTTTGGATCGTGCTCTTTACCTTCGGTGTACATCTCTTTATGACGCCCGGCACGGAGGTGTTCCGCCTCGGGCCCTTTACGGCGACATGGGAGGGGATCGCGCGCGGGGCCTACATCGGGCTGCGCCTGATCTTGCTGATCCTGCTCAGTACGCTCCTGACGCTCACAACGAGTCCTCTGCGTTTGACGGACGGACTGGAGGCGCTGCTCTCTCCGCTGCGCCGCGTCGGGGTTCCGGTGCATGAACTCGCGATGATGATGACGATCGCCCTGCGTTTCGTGCCGACGCTGCTCGAGGAACTGGACCGCATTATGAAGGCGCAGAAGGCGCGCGGCGCTGACTTTGAGCACGGGAATATCATGCAGCGCCTGCGTGCGATTGTACCGGTTCTCGTGCCGCTCTTCCTCTCGGCATTCCGGCGTGCGGATGAACTGGCCCTTGCGATGGAGGCCCGCTGCTACCGCGGCGGAGAGGGCCGCACGCAGATGAAGGAACTGCGTGCGGGACGGCTCGACTATGCGGCGATCGCCGTGTTCTTTCTCGGTGCAGCGGGGATCTGCGCTCTGAGTTTCGGAGGGCTGAGCATTGCGCCCTGAGCATGTAGAGATGATGAAGGCACGGGCGCGGAACATTGCGCTCAAAGTTGCCTACGACGGAACAAAGTACCGCGGATTCCAGCGGCAGACGCCGCCCATCCCTGCCGTCCAGAACGCTCTTGAGGCAGTGCTGGCAAAGGTCTGCGGGGAAACGGTCGAACTCGCGGCGGCAGGGCGTACGGATGCAGGTGTGCATGCCTATGGCCAGGTGGTAAACTTCTTCACCGACGGACGTATCCCGGTAGAGCGCCTGCCGCGTGCGGCGAACGGTCTCCTGCCCCCGGACATCGTCGTGACGGATGCGTGGGAGGCGGCACGGGATTTCAGCGCACGCCACTCGGCGACGGGCAAGGCATATGCCTATCGCCTGGAACAGTGTACTGTGCCAAATCCCTTTACGCGCAATTATGCGTGGCAGATTTTTCATCCGTTGGATGTGCCTGCTATGCGGCACACACTGAATATGATCGTCGGAACGCATGATTATTCCTCGTTTCGCGCTGCCGGCGGAGTGCCGATGTCTCCTGTGCGGACGCTGGATGAGATCCGCCTCGATGAAGAGGGCGGGGGACGCCTCTCCTGCTACATTCACGGAAACGGATTTCTCTATCATATGGTGCGCAACATTGTCAGCACGGTGGTCAGTGTCGGGCTCGGGCGCATATCGCCAGAGCGGTTTGCGGAGATCTTTGCCGCGTGCGACCGACGTCTTGCGAGTCCGACGGCGCCTGCCTGCGGGCTTTATCTTCTCTCTGTGGACTATGAGGATCCAACGAATACAATGGCTTGAAGGGAGCGATCAGCATGGATCAGGAGGCTGCACAGCGGCTCGTGGCAGATGCTGCGCGTGAAGTGCGGCGCGGCTCTCCTGAGGAGGGGGCGCGGGGAAGCCATGTGCTCAGGCTGGTCAATGCCATTCTGGATACGGCACTGGCCGATGAGGCGACGGACATTCATCTGGAGCCGATGGAGGGCAGACTGCGTATTCGGATGCGCGTGGACGGCCTCCTGCAGGAACGCCCTGTGCAGTATCCGCCGGAGCTGGCGTCGGTCATCATTGCGCGGCTGAAGGTGATGGCGGGCCTCGACACGGCAAAGAGGAACCGCCCGCAGGATGGTCAGATTCGCTATGTTTGCGGCGGGCGCACGATCGATATGCGTGCAGCCGTGCTTCCCGTGGTGGGCGGCGAGCGGATGGTTGTGCGCATCATGGACGCAGCGGAGCGGTTCCTCGGCTGTGCAGAGCTTGGCTTTACCCCGCGCAATCAGGAGCTCTTTGAACGGCTGATCCGCCGGCCGACGGGACTGCTGCTTCTCTGCGGACCGATGAACTCCGGGAAGACAACGACGCTTTACGCCGCGCTCTCTGCCCTGAACGATGCGAGCTGTCATATTATGACGCTCGAGGATCCTGTGGAGCGACGCATTGAGGGCATCAGCCAATTCCAGGTAAATCCGGAGGCGGGACTGACCTTTGTCGCCGGGCTGCGTGCGGCACTGCGGCAGGATGTGCAGAAAATCCTGCTCGGTGAAATTCGCGACCGCGAGACGGCAGAGATGGCAGTGCGTATTGCACTGACGGGGCATGCGCTTTTCTCAACGCTGCATACCGAGGATGCCGTCTCGGCGGTCTTTCGCATGATTGAGATGGGCGTGCCGCCCTATCTGCTCGCCGCAACGCTCTCAGGCGTGATTGCTCAGCGTCTCGTGCGCCGCGTGTGCGCACACTGTGCCGAAAAATATACGCCATTGCCCGGATCGCATGAGGCGACGCTGCTCGGGGAGGCTTTTCACGAGGATATGACGCTCGTGCGCGGGCGCGGATGCGCACACTGTCATGGGAGCGGTTATCATGGCCGCATGGCAATTCATGAGGTCCTTCCTGTCTCCGAACGTCTGCGGGAGACGATTCTGCAGGGGAATGGAAAGGATGCACTGCGCCGTGCGGCGGAGGAAGATGGCGTGCTGACCCTGCGGCAGGACGGCATAGCAAAGGTTCTTGCAGGGGAGACGACGCCGGAGGAGGTCGGGAGGGCGCTCTATGGATAAAAGGCAGCAGTGGAAGGAACTTCTTCAAGAGATGATTGCAGCGGGCGCGTCCGATTTGCATGCGGCGCCGGGACAATGCGTACAGATCCGCTGCGACGGTGAACTCAAGCCGCTCTCATTCGTTCCGACGGGCACGTTTATGGAGCATGTGCTGGAGGAACTGCTCTCCTCCGAGCAGCGTGCAGCGCTTCGCACCGGTGCTGTGGATTTTTCGTGGACCTATGAGAACCGCCGCCTGCGTGGGAATGCCTATCGGATGCAGGACGGCATCGGAATTGCCCTGCGTCTCCTCCCGGACCGCATCATGACGCCGGAGGAGATCGGCATGCCGGATGCCATGCGCGCTGCGGCAGATGCGCGTGACGGTTTGGTCCTCGTCTGCGGACCGACGGGCGCGGGCAAGACGACCTCGCTCGCCGCGTTGATTGAGATCGTCAACCGAACACGCAGGGCGCATATCATCACGCTGGAGGATCCGATCGAGTATCGCTTTGCGCCGGACCTTGCGTTCTTCAGCCAGCGCGAGGCCGGGCGTGATTTTATGGCATTTCCTGATGCTGTGCGCGCTGCGCTGCGTGAGGATCCGGATATTCTGCTCGTGGGTGAGATTCGTGACCGTGCGACGATGGAGGCGGCGCTTATGGCGGCGGAAACGGGCGTGCTTGTCTTTGGGACGCTCCACACGCGCAGTGCAGTGCAGACAGCGCTGCGTGTGGAGGGCATGTTTCCGGCCGATGTGCGTGATGCGGTGCGGGCCCGTTTTGCAGATGCGGCGGCCGGTATCTTTGCTCAGAGCCTTCTGCCCCGCAGCGGCGGCGGACGTGTTGCGGCAATCGAGGCGCTCTGTCCGACGCCTGCCGTGCGGAATATCCTGCGGCAGGGGAATTACAGCCAGCTTGCTTCCGTGATGATGAGCGGCGCACCACAGGGGATGCAGACCGCGGAGATGGCAGAGGCTGCATTGCGGGCAAAGGGAATGATCGTATGAAGACATTCTCGTACAGTGCCCGTACGGCGAATGGAGAAAAGGTGAAAGGGACCGTTGCCGCTGAGAGTGCGCCTGCGGCGGTGCGTGCAGCCGCGGCAGAGGGAAAGATTGTCATACGCATCACGGAGCAGCGGCCCGTCCGCCTGCCTCGCCCTGCGGGGCTGTTTGGCAGCATCAGTGCAGAGGACCGCATTGCATTTTTCCGTGAGCTGGCGGCACTCCTTTCAGCAGGGATTCCGGTTCATACAGCCCTTGCGCATCTTTTAGACAGTACGAAGGCCGATACGGGATACGGACAGCTTGCGGCAGATCTGCACCGGGCGGTGACGCATGGAACCTCTTTGTCCCACGCGATGGAGATGCATGCGCACGTGTTTGCGCCAAGCCTGATCGGTATGGTGCGTGCGGGGGAGGAGAGCGGAACACTCGATACGGTTCTGCGCGAAGCGGCGGACTTCCTTACGGAGGAGCATGCCCTGCGGGAGTCTCTTCGAAGCGCGCTGGCCTATCCGCTCTTTCTGCTTGCGGCAACGGTGCTGTCTCTCGTACTTATGACGATGTTCATCCTGCCTGTCTTTGCCGTACTTCTGCGTGAACTCCAGGCAGATCTGCCTCTGCCGACGCGGATGCTGCTCGGGCTCTCTGACATCGTCTCCGCTCAGCCCTATCTCATCCCTGCCGCGATCGGCGGCCTTGCACTGATCACGGCGGCACTTCTGCGCATGCCCGCCGTCCACCTTCGCCTTGACGGCATGCTCCTGCGTATTCCGGTGATTGGCTCCTTTGCCTCTTTTGCCGCATGGCAGATGATTCTGCGGACCCTCGCAGTCCTCATGCGCAGCGGGATTCGCTTGGACCGCGCTGTTGCTTTGGCGCAGTTTGTCACGGGGAACCGAGTCCTGTCTCATCGATTGGAACGCATGGAGCAGAGCCTCATTCACGGGCGCAGCTTTGCGCAGAGTATTGCAAATGAACCGTATCTGCCGCCCCTGCTGCGCGGAATGCTTGCCGCGGGAGAAGAGGCGGGGAATCTGGAGGACCTTCTCCAACAGGGCGCGGACTACTGCGGACGCAGAGCGTCGCAGATCTCGGCGCGCATACAGGCGCTTGCCGAACCTGTGATGGTTGTGTTTGTTGCGGGACTGATTTTCTTTGCGGTCCTGTCCTTCCTGCTGCCGATCTTTGGTGCAATGGATGCAATGATGTAAAAAAGGCGCTGTTTTCGAAATTACATAGGAAAATCATTCCCAAACGAAAGAAGCCGGACAGATTCTGCAAAACTGCGTGATCTGTCCGGCTCGCCCTGTGTGAACGGTATTATTTTCCTGCAAAGATGAATTTCAGTCCCTGAGAGAGAGGGGGAATGCTGCCTCCTTCGAGTTCGATTTGTCCCGGCATTGAACCCGTTGCGTTGAAGAGGAGAGTGCAGTGGCCGCTTTCGCGGATGGTGTCGTTGGCATTCTCACCGACGCGGGTTACTTTGTATTTCTGCTTTCCGAGGGAGAGTGTGTCGCCGACAACAATGTCGCTGCTCAACTCGCTCGGCGTATGCTCGACGACCATCTCAGCGAGGTTGGGATGTGCGCCCTCGTCCAGTAGTATGACGCTGTTGTTTGACTCCAGGAACTTGCGTGCCAGCTTGCCGATGGCGGTGATGCTGACCTCATACTTTACATTCATTTGTGCTGCCTCCCCAACTGGTGATCCCGATGCATCAATATAGCTTTAATTATTTTACCACATGCATTTGGCGTTGTAAAATCTTTTCGCCCCGGCGTGCTGATTGACAACAGAAAGGGAAATTTAGTACACTTCTAAATGAAAGGAATCAAAATATGGGGATATTTTCATAGACGTTCTTTTCTGGGGGATTTGATATGCAGGACATTCGTTTGGACAGCCCGCTTCGCGGGCGTCTCATTCCTCTTTCGGAGGTGTCTGATCCGGCATTCGCCGGCGGTGCAATGGGCCGCGGTGCCGCAATTGCGGACCCCGAGGGGCGCGTTGTCTCGCCGGTGGACGGCGAGGTGACGGTTCTCTTTGCCTCAAAGCACGCCATTGGCATTCATTCGGCAGACGGGGCGGACATCCTCATCCATGTCGGCGTGGATACGGTGAAGCTTGAGGGCAGGCATTTCACCGCACATGTCAAACAGGGCGATACGGTAAAGCGCGGTCAGCTGCTGCTCGAATTCGACCCGGCGGCGATCCGTGCGGAGGGCTATGAAACAACGACGCCCGTGCTCGTTACGAATGCTGTGGACTACGGGAAGATCACCTTTGTGCTCGATGATGCGGAAATCTCCTCCGGCGGCGAGCAGCAAGCGGAGGGCGAGGCGGAGCCTGCGGCTCCGGCAGATGACGGCATTGATCCGAATCTGCCGAAGGAGGAGCGCGTTGCGAAGCTCATTTGGAAGCATGTCGGCGGTGCGGGAAATGTGCGCAGCGCCGAGCACTGCGCAACGCGGCTGCGCCTCATTGTCAATGACAAGTCGATCATTGACGAGAAGGCGATTGAGAATATCGACGGGGTCAAGGGGCAGTTCTTTGCGGCTGCACAGTATCAGATCATCCTTGGGACGGGTTTTGTCGACAAGGTGTTTAAGGCCTTCGTTGCGGGCACAAATCTTGCGGGTGCAGTCAGCAGCAAGCAGGAGGCATATGATGAGATGACGGCGCTGCAGAAGATCTCGCGCACGCTCGGTGACGTCTTTGTCCCGATTATTCCCGTGCTCGTTGCGACCGGTCTTTTCATGGGGCTGCGCGGTGCGGTGCAGAGCCTCGGCATCGAGATGAATGAAAACCTCATCCGCATGAGTCAGATTCTTACGGACACAGCGTTTGCGTTCCTGCCTGCGCTCGTCTGCTGGTCGACAATGAACCGCTTCGGCGGCACGCCGGTCATCGGCATTGTGCTCGGACTCATGCTGGTTGCCCCGCAGCTGCCGAATGCCTATGCGATTGCGGCGGGCGATGCCATGCCGCTGCGCATGGAGATTTTTGGGATTCCGATTCCCGTTGTCGGCTATCAGGGATCCGTGCTTCCCGCGCTCGTGCTTGGCATCTTTGCCGCACGCCTGCAAAAATGGTTTAAGACCTTTGTGCCGGACATCATCGACCTCATCGTGACACCGTTCCTGACACTGCTTGTCTCCATGCTGCTCGGCCTCCTCATCATCGGTCCCATCATGCACACGATCGAGATCGGGGTCTTCGGCGCCGTGCGCACCTTCCTTGAGCTTCCGTACGGCATCGGCGGCTTTATCGTCGGCGGCGTGCATCAGGTGATTGTCGTGTTCGGCGTGCATCATGTCTTTAATGCGCTTGAGGTCCAGCTGCTCGCATCGACGGGCGTCGATCCGTTCAATGCGATCATCACGGGTGCGATTGTTGCACAGGGGGGCGCTGCCGTTGCGGTTGCGGCGCGCACGCATGACGCAAAGAAGCGTGCGCTCTATATCTCCTCAGCCGTTCCTGCATTCCTCGGCATCACGGAGCCGGCGATCTTCGGCATCAACCTGCGCTTTATGAAGCCGTTTGTCTGCGGCCTTGCGGGCGGCGCCTGTGCGGGAGCTGCTGCGGGGTTCCTCCATCTCGCGGGAACGGGAATGGGCATCACCGTGCTTCCCGGCACGCTGCTCTATCTGGACCATCTCGCGGAGTATATTCTCGTCAACGCCGTCGGCTTCTGCGTCGCGTTCGGCCTGACCTTCACCTTCTTTTTCCCGGAGGAGTGAGCACTGTGGAGAATTTTGACAAGAGCGTAATTGACGCCCGCCTTGCGGAGGGATTTCCCTTCACGCACCGCTGGCACAACCGC